>Ga0256913_10001246_pt1 | contig 13136 bp, 13 predicted proteins | sample Axial_MatmetaG_FD_185970 | JGI IMG/M metagenome (GOLD analysis project Ga0256913, IMG submission 185970) | Deep-sea worm associated microbial mat communities from Axial Seamount, Juan de Fuca Ridge, Pacific Ocean - Axial_Mat | ecosystem: Environmental > Aquatic > Marine > Oceanic > Microbial...
CCTGTAGGGATGGTATATTTGAACTAAGTAATAGGGCAACATATGATAGATAAAGTTAATTGAAAGGAATAGTGCTTTGGATTAGAATTTCAATTAACGAAATAATATTTCGTTCCGATGGAACTCATTATTATTTTTTTTATAATGGGACTTACATCCCATCCAGTAATATGTCATCCCTCCGGGATTTACATTCGGAAATACTGCAAAAGAAAATACCAGTATTCATTAACAAAAAAACTATAAGGATTTATTGGTTTAATACACTGCCGTAGGCAGTACATATTACGGCCTGAGTCGTAAGACTCAGAAAATGAAGGATAGAGCAGAAAGAGTTCCGTAGGAACGACATATCTTTAGTGTTGATTTCAATAATAATCCTAATGCATCTTATGTTATAATCCAAAGGAGCCTGTATAGGAATGAATTTCTTTCATATGATATGTTTAAAAACAGTAACTTTGTAACAAGTTATTTTTAACTTTTATTTAATCCTAAAGATATGAACTCAAATATAAACCGGGTATTAGTCTTACTTGCCTTACTCCTCTCCCTTAATGTTCATTCCCAGCTTTATTTCCGGCAACGTACAGGCCGGGGAACCGGGGTAAGTGTCCTTGATGAGTCGAAAAACCAATATGCAAATCCGTGGGCAGGTGGAATGAACTCTTGTCAGTTCGGTGAGATTGATCTTAACCTTGACGGAATAAAAGACCTTTTTGTGTTCGATAGGAATGGCGATAGAATTATGACCTTCCTGAACGGTGGAACTGCCGGTGAGGTTGATTATTCCTATGCCCCACAGTATAGGGATAAATTTCCGGAACTTTTTCAATGGGTTGAGCTTGTTGATTATAATATGGATGGCAAAGAGGATATCTTTGCATACTCTCCCGGATATGCCGGAATACAGGTTTATAAAAATATTTCGGATACGGAATTACAATTCGAGCTTGTGGTCTATCCTTATATCACTTCATTGCAAGGTGGCGGCTCGGTTAATATTCTTACTACTTATGCCGATTATCCGGGGATTACAGATATTGACAATGACGGTGATATTGATATTATTACTTTTTGGGGACTGGGTTCTTTTGTTGAGTATCACCAAAATCAATCTATGGAGAAATATGGTGTCCCAGATTCGCTGGACTTTATTCAAATATCCGACTGCTGGGGGCATTTTGCCGAAAATGAAGAGTCTAACAAGCTCTATCTTGATACTTGTGTAGGTGGCGGTTATAAACCGGCATTACCTGCGAATACAAAAGACCGTCATACAGGCTCAACCTTTCTTTTTCAGGATATTAACGATGACGGCATTAAAGATTTGCTACTTGGAGATGTTGATTATCCTAATCTTATCCAGCTCATAAATGGAGGTACAATTGATGAAGCATACATCTCAGATTATGACACTCTTTTCCCTTCTTACGACCATACTGTTCATCTTTTTTCGATGCCTGTCGCAGCCTATATTGACGTTGACAACGACAATGTTAAAGAGTTAATAGTCTCGCCATTCGACCCGAGCCCGATAACTTCTGAAAACTATACAAGTATTTGGCTTTATGATAACTTGGGAACCGACAATAGTCCTGTTTTTAATCTTGAAAAAGATAACTTCCTGCAGGAGGGTATGATTGAGCTTGGTGCCGGTGCTTATCCGGTTTTTTGTGATTATAACGGCGATGGGCTCACAGACTTGCTGGTGTCAAATTTCGGATATTATATCTACTCGCATTATAAACCGGGGATGCTGCTTGAATCTATTTATTGGTCGGACATAGCCTTGCTTAAGAATATCGGAACGGTAACCGACCCGTCGTTTGAATTTGTGACGCGTGATTATGCCGGGCTTTATAAATATCATCTGACAGGAATCTATCCGGCATTTGGCGATGTTGACGATGATGGCGATACGGATATGATAATTGGTTACGAAGATGGTAGCCTTTGGTTTTTTGAGAACACGGCAGGGCAAGGGAGCAGCCCGCAATATGCCGATCCTGTGAAGAATTATCAGGAAATAAATGTCGGGTTTTTCAGCACTCCTCAACTTTTCGACCTTAATGAAGATGGGCTTCCCGACTTGATAATTGGAGAGCGTAAAGGTAACCTTAACTATTATGAAAATACCGGAACAGTAAATAATCCTGTATTTACTTTTGTTACCGATAGTCTTGGCAAAATTAATGTGACGGATAATTCGGTGTCATATTTTGGATACAGCACACCTTGTTTTTTTAAAGATCAGCAAGAAAATATAAAGCTTTTAGTTGGTTCGGAACGTGGTAAAGTGTTTTATTTTGAGAATATTACAGGTAATCTTTCGGGTGCTTTCACCGAATCCGATAATCTTCATGCCTTGATAAATGACGAACCTTTTGAGATAGAAAAGGGAATGCGTTCTGCTGCAGCTATTTCCGATTTGAACAATGACGGCTGGCTTGATTTGATTACTGGCAACTACTCGGGCGGACTGAACTATTATGAGGGAACTGAGAAGCCTCAGGTTTTTGGAATTAATAAAAATAATTTTTCTGAACAAACTGTAAGGGTTTATCCTAATCCGGCCTCAAATCAGATTAATATAAGTGTTTCAGACTGTGATGATTCCGATATTGAATTTGTGATTTTTAATGCTTCGGGAAATAGTGTTATGTCGGGAATAATAAATAGAGGGGAAATAACTTTGGATATATCGAAAATGGGGCAGGGAATTTATTTTATCAGCTTATTGGATCAGCAAAAATTTAAAAGAATTATTTATCAAAAATTTGTTATTTTGAAACCGTAGAACGAATTCTGTTCTTCTATGTTTTAATGACTTTCCCCCCTAAAATTTACTATTGAAATTTATTTGAAATCATTTTAAATACAGAAAAATAAAATAAAAATGCAATTATTCAAAAATCTATATATAAATTTGTTTCCTTATTAGTTTTTACTTTTGTTCAAATAAATATTATAAAATGGCAGACTTACGTACTACTTATATGGGGCTTGAGCTTCAGAATCCGATTATTGTCGGTAGTTCGGGCTTGACAAACTCGGTTGAGAAAATTGTTGAATTTGAAAAACTTGGAGCCGGTGCGGTTGTATTAAAATCACTTTTTGAGGAGCAGATACGCTATTACACTCATAAAATAATCAATCAGGGCGGAATGGATTTCGGATATCCTGAAGCAGCCGATTATATTGCTACTTATACCGAAGACCACGCTGTAACTCAGTATCTCGACCTTATCCGTGAAAGCAAGTCGAAAGTCAGTATCCCGGTGATAGCTAGCATCAACTGCGTGTCAGCCTCCGAATGGACGTCGTTCGCAAAGAAAATTGAAGATGCCGGTGCCGATGCCATTGAGCTTAACATTTTTATTCTTCCGTCAGATCCCAAACATACAGGTGAGGAAAACGAAAAGGTCTATTTTGATATTGTTATGGCTATTATAAAAGAGGTTTCAATTCCGGTTTCAATAAAGATAAGCTATTATTTTTCAGGCTTTGCCAAGACTGCCATCAAACTGTCGTGGACAGGAATAAAGGGAATGGTCCTTTTCAACAGGTTTTTCTCGCCCGACATCAATATTGATAATTTTGAGATTACTGCAACCAATGTTTTCAGTACACCTGCCGAGCTGTCAACATCACTCAGGTGGGTGGCAATGCTCTCCGATAGAGTGCATTGCGATATTGCAGCCTCCACTGGAGTTCACGACGGCGAAGGCGTTGTAAAACAATTACTTGCCGGTGCCAAGGCAACGCAAATCGCATCTACATTATATAAGAACGGCTTTCAGGTAATTCCTGAGATGATTAGATTTGTTGATAACTGGATGAATAAACATGATTTCAAAACAACTGATGAGTTTATCGGCAAGGTTAGTCTAAAAGGAACTGATAACCCGGCAGCCTATGAGAGAGTTCAGTTTATGAAACACTTTTCGGGGATAGAGTAATTAAAAAGTTATTTTCTCCCCGAACACCCTTTTTAAAATATCCGTAACCTGTGCATGCGGATTTGTTCGTATCTGTTTTTCCTGTTGTGCTATTTTGATGAACAACCCGTTCAAGGCCTTATGCGTCACATATTCATCAAGTTGAACATCCACTTTGTTCCATCCGGGAACCACTGCAGCTACTTCATTATATGTCGTTGTTAATGATGTCCATGCTTTGTCTGCCGATATTCCGTGAGTAAGAGGTTTTTTTAATGATTTCTTTATTTGACTATTAAAAAGGTTTTCAAGATGTCCGTATGTCTTTTGCCTGAAATAGTGAGTAGCAGCAGTATCTGAGCCGTTAAGAATATCGAATGCATCGGCAATGGTCATTGATTTAATGGCATTGACAAATATCGGTGTTGCCGATTTTGCCGCATTTTCTGCTGCACGGTTTAAACTTAGCTCGGCATCATTTATGAATTTTGTTATTCCTGCTGCCTGAAGCAGGGCATTATTCTTGTTTTTAACAATGATATCCGCCTCCGGTGGAAGTAAAATCTTTATCATATTATCGCCAAAGTATCCGTTGATTGCCGAAACGACATTTACTGCCGTGTCGGTGCTGACCTTCAATGCCTCCTTTAGTCCTGACACGACTTCCTGTTCGGTAAGAGGAAGGTTTTGATTTACAACTTGAATGAGGCTGTCGGGTACTTCACATGAGGTGAAAGATATTAAAAATATTATTAATGGGAAAATCTTCTTCATAATAATCTTATTTATGAAATATGCTGATGAGCGTTTTTATTTTCTTTGTTTATACTCAATGGTTGCTTTTATAAAATTGACAAAAACAGGATGTGGTTTGGCTACAGTACTTTGATATTCGGGATGAAACTGAACCCCAATAAACCAGGGGTGATTTTTGAGTTCAACTATTTCAACAAGATTCTCTTTCGGATTGATACCGGTTGCTATCATTCCGGCTTTTTCAAACGTATCAAGATATTCATCGTTAAATTCATATCTGTGACGATGACGTTCCTTAACATTTATGGTTTGATAGCATTCAAATGCTTTGGAATTTTTCTTCACTTTACAGGGATAAGCTCCGAGTCGCATTGTACCCCCCATTCCTTTTATCTTCTTCTGTTTTTCCATCAGGTCAATAACAGGATATTTAGTGTCAGGATTCATTTCCATTGAATGGGCACTTTTATATCCAAGTTTGTTGCGGGCAAACTCAATTACAGCGCATTGCATGCCCAGACAGATACCGAGGAAAGGTATTTTGTTCTCTCTTACGTATTTTATTGCGGATATCTTTCCTTCTATTCCTCTCTCGCCAAATCCGGGTGCTACCAGTACGCCATCAAATCCTTTTAATAATTCCGTGACGGTTTTATTCGTGATTTTTTCCGCATGAATCATTTTTACATTCACTTTGCATTCGTTGGCAGCACCGGCATGTACAAACGACTCGCTGATGGATTTATATGCGTCCTTTAATTCCACATATTTTCCGACTAGCGCAACATTAACTTCAGTTTTAGGATGTGATAATTTGTCGATAAAGTCCACCCATTTTCTTAAATCGGGCTGACTGTCGAGAGGCATCATCGTTTTTCTTAGTATCTCCGTATCAAGATTCTCTTTCCTCATTAAAATAGGAACCTCATAAATGCTTTTGGCATCAATTGACTCAATAACTGATGAAGGGTCAACATTACAGAATTTTGCAATTTTGTTTTTCAGCCCTTCGTTAAGGTACTTTTCGGTACGACATACAATGATGTCGGGCTGAACTCCCGATTCCAGCAATGTCTTGACCGAGTGCTGTGTCGGTTTTGTTTTTAATTCTCCTGCAGCAGCAAGATAGGGAACTAGTGTCAGGTGTATTACTGCGCAATCGCGTCCCATTTCCCAGCGTAACTGCCTTACAGCTTCAATATAAGGTAGCGATTCAATATCACCTACTGTCCCTCCGATTTCAGTTATCACGAAATCATATTTACCGGTCTTGCCGAGAAGCTTAATCCTTCTTTTTATTTCGTCGGTGATATGGGGGATAACCTGAACCGTATGGCCGAGATAATCGCCTCTCCGTTCCTTTTCAATTACCGTTTGGTAAATACGGCCCGTTGTTACGTTGTTAGCCTGAGAAGTCGGGACATTTGAAAACCGTTCGTAATGGCCGAGGTCAAGGTCTGTTTCTGCTCCGTCTTCCGTTACGTAACACTCACCATGTTCATAAGGATTGAGAGTGCCCGGATCAATATTAATATAGGGGTCAAGTTTCTGGATCGTGACTGAAAAACCTCTTGACTGCAACAGCTTTGCAAGTGATGCTGAGATGATTCCCTTCCCGAGAGACGACGCAACACCACCTAAAACGAATATATATTTTGTCCTTGCCATTTTAATGAATCTTTTTGCAAATATCCGATTTTATTGACAATTTCAAAGCCAAAAAATGAAAAATATTGGTACTTTTGGCAAATGGCTTAAAACGATTGAAACAAGATAGAATCATTGCTTCGTTTTAATGAAGTTATATTATTGAAATTAATAGTGATTGTATAATGCAAAAAGTTTTATGAGTACTAAATTTTTTACAAACGAAGCAGAAAACACACTGATAAATAAAATTGAGGGAATATTCAAGCATAGAAATATTCATTTCTTTGACGCTTTAGTTGAATATTTTCGTGCTTCCGGACATTTCAGAATTAAAAAATTCATTGAAAAGGCAGGGATTCAGACAATGATAATTATTTTCAAAAAAAAGTTAACAACGACCGCATTTCACTTTTTTTCGATGATATCATAGACGGCTTTGTGTTTGAACTCTATTTTGAACAGCATATGAAAGAAAAGGGTATCAATATACTTGATATGGTAGCTGAACAAATTCAATCCATTGAGGGCAAAGATGAAAAAGAAGCGGGAGAAATTGTTTTAAACACCTGGCTTAAGATGCGTAACTCTGAGATTACAGAACGTATGCATTTGTTTACCGTAAAAAGCCCTGATATATTAAAAGTGATTATTGATGGTTGATATGCCATAAGTTGAATTGATAAGTATAAAATAAACACCATAACAAATATGAAAGCAGAAAATTATATAGAGGATAAATTTACCATAAATTAAATGCTTAAAAGGAGCTGGAGGTTTAAAGACTGCTATGAGTTTATTTGTTTTTTTGATTTTATAGCAAAGTTTCATCATCATTCACGTTACAATACTATGCTGGTTTACATTCAAAATCTCAAGGTTGCTTTTTTTGGTGGGGTTTCGTACTGGAAGAAAAAATCCAACCGCTCTAAAAAATGATGCCCGTCCATATATTATATTGGCCTCTAATGGTTTTGTAATGCTTGTTTGCGATATTTTTGATACTGAAGGTGATTTGACGCCCGCGGAATTTCTGGAAAAGGGTTTAGGACTAAAATATTGAATTCGAATCTCAAAGTGTGTATTCTTATGGCGAAGTCAGCTCTCTTGCCCTTGCAAATAATGGAGATTTGATTTTTAAGACCAGTGGCAGCGGCTCGTATTACAGGGCGTTATACTGTGTGGGTAATGATGGTAATACGAAATGGTACAGAGTTATAGCTGCCGAAATTAACCCGATTACCATTGGTTATGACGGGGCAATTTTTGATTATGCACGAGAAGACGGGAAATATTATATCTTTGAAACTGACCCTGAAACAGGAAATGTGTTATGGAAGACAAGTGCTTACACCGCTTCAGGAGCAACTAATATCACTGTTGCCGACAATGGCGATCTTATTGCATTTATTGCATATGATACACTTGCACGAATTGATCCTGTTAATGGAAACATTTTGTGGAAAACTCTGGCACAGACTTCTTCAAAGCAAATTGTAATAGATAATAGCGGCAGAATTTGTGTCTATGACCAATGGAGTGGGATGCACCGCTTTAATAGTCAAAACGGTTCTGAATCAGGCCAAGCAATATCAGTTCCCGATCCGATTTGTTTAGATGGTGATGAGAAAATGTATTATGCCGGAGGAAATCTGATTGATGTATATAATAGTGACGGAACAAAAGCATGGTCATTTAACTATGATGCGGGTTCAAATAGCAATAGTCTTACAATATCCCCGGATAATATTGTTTATGTATCAGGAACTAAAAAAGTTTTTGCCATTAAAGGTGATGGTGCTCTGGCTCCGACAGGATGGCCTTCCTATACCCATGACAATCGGAATACTTTTAACTCAAACAAAAAATAAAAAACCCCCGGCTATTCAGCCGGGGGTTTTTTATAATATCATCATTTTAATAATATGTATATCTGGCAACTTTAGAAATATGCCTTGCTACTCTGATAACCTGCATAGTATATCCAAATTCATTATCGTACCACATATAGAGCTGAACGGTCTTGCCATCGGCAGAAACGATAGTTGAAGGACTGTCGAAGATAGAGGCTACCGGGTCGCCTATGAAGTCGGATGATACGGATTCATTGGAAGCCGAGAACCTAATCTGTTCAACAAATTTACCTCTCATGGCCTCAAATCTCAGTAGTTCAATAATCTCATCCCTCGTTGTTGCCTTTTTGAGCGTCAGCGAAAGTATTGCAAGGGAGACATTTGGAGTCGGAACTCTTATGGCGTTAGCCGTCAGTTTACCCTTCAAGCTTGGGATAACCTTGGAGGCAGCAGAACCTGCACCTGTTGAAGTAATTACCATATTAAGAGGTGCTGCACGACCTCGTCTTGGTTTTTTATGGTAGTTGTCGAGTAGATTCTGGTCATTTGTATAGGAATGCACAGTTTCCACATGTCCCTTTTCTATTCCAAGAGTATGTTCGATAGCAGCCAAAGCAGGAACAATGGCGTTTGTAGTACAGGAAGCGGCAGACCACACATCATATTCATCAACATCAAAATCCAGGTGATTAACACCATAAACGATATTTGGCATTTCTCCTTTGCCTGGTGCAGTTAGTAATACTTTGCTGATACCTTTTGCCTTAAGATGCCGGCTCAGGCTGTCCTTATCTCTGAAAACGCCGGTATTATCAATTAGCAATGCGTCTTTAATTCCGTATGCTTCATAGTCAATATCTTCAGGATTAGAACCTTCAATCATTTTTATTGTATGCCCGTTAAGATATATCTCGAAGTTTTCAGGGTCTTCCGTTACGTTTCCACGAAATGGCCCGTGAATAGAATCGTGTCGAACGAGTGATGCGCGTTTTACAACATCTTCTGGAGTAACCTTTCGTGTAACGATGGCACGGGGTCTAAGCTGTGTTCCGTTACCCTGAATGATAAGCTCACGAAGTAAAAGACGTCCGATACGGCCGAATCCAAACAGTACCACATCAACAGGTTTGTCAAATTTTGGTCCCTTACCAATGATATCCTTAAGTTTTGAATTGAGAAAAGCATCAGGGTCATTCTTGTATTTTTCTCTTTCATTCGCCCATTCCATATTTAGCTTTCCAATGTCAATTTTTGAAGGAGGCAAATCAAGCCTGCTTATTGCCTTTGCAAGGATAAGAGAATCCTGAATTTTAAGCTTCTTGCCGATTACGGTTATTGAATAGGAGTGCTTGTACAGAATTACACTCGCACTTCTGTCAATCAACTGATTTCTGAAAAATATCAGCTCGACGTTGTTCTCATAAAAAAGCTTACCAATAAGATTGATAAAATCGAATCCTACTTTTTCGTCTTCCATCCATTTATTCAACGAATGTTCGAAGATTGCCGAATCTTTTGAATTAAATTTTTTTTCTTCCATAAGAATAAATTATAATGTTAGCATTGGCCAAATTTGTTAAAAACAGCGTCAAAAGTATAAAAAAAGGGATTACTACCAAAAATAGTAATCCCTTTTTTGCGAATTTTTATAATTACAGCTACTGCCCGAGATAAGCTTTCAGTAATTTGCTTCTCGAATTGTGCTTTAACCTTCTGATAGCCTTTTCTTTAATTTGGCGAACCCTTTCGCGGGTAAGGTCAAATTTAGCACCTATCTCTTCAAGTGTAAGCCCATGAGCCATCCCGATTCCATAGTACAAATTAACGACATCTCTTTCTTTTTTCGAAAGAGTTGAAAGTGATCTTTGGATTTCTCTTGCCAACGACTCTCTGATAAGTCCGTTGTCTGTTGTTGGAGAATCTTCAGAAATAAAAACATCAAGGAATTTTGTCTCTTCATCCTGTCCCAGAGGGGCATCCATTGAGATGTACCTTGTCGTGATTTTTTTTGCAGCTTTAATTTTATAATCAGGTAATTCAAGCTTTTCAGCTATCTCTTCCGAAGAAGGTGTTCTTTCAAACTCCTGTTCTAATTTTGAAGTAGCTTTTTTAATTTTATTTAGCGAACCGACCTGATTCAATGGTAACCTGATAATACGAGACTGCTCGGCAAGTGCCTGCAAAATTGACTGGCGAATCCACCAAACGGCATAGGAGATAAATTTGAATCCCCTTGTTTCATCAAACCTTTTGGCAGCTTTGATGAGTCCGAGATTTCCTTCATTGATGAGGTCGGGAAGGCTCAAACCCTGATTTTGATACTGTTTTGCTACAGAGACAACAAAACGCAGATTGGCTTTTACTAATTTTTCAAGGGCTATATCATCACCTTGCTTTACACGTTGCGCCAACTGAACTTCTTCATCTGCAGTAATCAACTCCTCTTTGCCAATATCCTGAAGATATTTGTCAAGAGATGCCGTTTCACGGTTTGTGATTGATTTTGTAATTTTTAATTGTCTCATTTTTTAACCTTCTTTTTGCTTTAAATCGTTGAATATCAATGTATTAAATAGTCGACAAAAAAGTATACAAATATACGACATTTTTGCAAGCTATCCAAATATTTATGATACTTTTTTTAATAAATTTGTTTTGTTAACTTTATGTAGCTGATATCTATGCTTTTACAACTTTATTTTATCTGTAAACACCAGGCCGGATTAAAAACCCTGTTTATCTACATATCCTTTCTTTTTGAGTTCTGTACTAGTTTTCCCCTTTTTGATTGTTTAATATCTTTATAAGAGTATTATCAACAAAATAAATCCCGATTTGTTTATTTTTATTTTATAATCTACTGAAAAATTATGCCAAAGTAATATTCGTTTATAAATGAAACCGCTTTGTAATAAAAACGTTTGGTTTGGTTATCTATTTTGTTCCCGGATGTTAAATATCGTTAACCTTCTTTGACAACAAAAATGCAAAAGTGAATGAAAATTAACAATCCGAATTGGCTCATTCTTAAAAAAATAGTCAGTTAATTAAATAAATACGATTAACTTTGTGCTGCCGATTCTTTCGGTATTGAGAAGATAGAAGCACAAATGAAACTTGTCTTTTATAAATATCACGGGACGGGAAATGATTTTATTTTGATTGATAACCGGAATGATATTTTCAAACCGGACGAAAAAATCATATCCGCATTGTGTCATCGTAGGTTCGGCATTGGAGCAGACGGACTGATGACACTTAACAGCCATCCGGAGGTTGACTTTGAGATGAGATATTACAATGCCGACGGTCGTGAGGGCACTATGTGCGGTAACGGAGGCCGGTGTATCGCAGCTTTTGCCCGGTTCCTTAATATTATTGATAAAGAAACTGAATTTTCGGCTATTGACGGAATTCACAAAGCTTCAATACTCAGCGAATCGGGAAGCGTCTCAATCGTATCTTTACAGATGCAGGATGTGATTATTCCAGCGCAACAAAAAAATAGTCTTTTTCTTGATACGGGTTCGCCTCATTATGTTGAGTTTGTGAAGAATCTTGATGAGACGGATGTTTTTAACAGGGGTAAAAAGATAAGATGGGATAAAAGGTTTCAGCCGGGAGGAACAAATGTCAATTTTGTTGAATTGACCGGGACAAAGTTGAAAGTTGCAACTTTTGAAAGGGGTGTTGAGGATGTTACACTCTCCTGCGGTACGGGAGTTACGGCTTCGGCACTGGCCGCCTCACTCGTTACCGGAACAGGTAGCGGCACCTTTGATATCGTGACTGATGGCGGGAATCTGAAAGTGAGTTTTATAAAAGAGAAAAACAGATTTACAGGTATCAGTCTTGAAGGTCCGGCTGAAAGAGTTTTTACTGGTGAAACTGAAATTTGATATGATTGGCAATTTTAAGATACGCGACTACAAAAAGTCGGATTATGACGCTGTAATGAAATTGTGGAGCGATACGGGAATGGGAAGTCCTGCAAGAGGCGATGATAATAATGCCATTGAGCGGACACTGAATCTCGGAGGAAAACTGTTGATTATGGAAGATACCGAAACAGGTGAACTGACAGGCACTTCCTGGATGAGTACGGACGGCAGAAGGATTTACCTTCATCATTTCGGTATCAGACCCGATTATCAGGGAAAAGGATTGTCGAAGCCGCTGCTTGAGAAATCACTGGACTTCGCACGGTCAACAGGATTGCAGATTAAGCTGGAGGTGCACAAGGATAATATTAAGGCTGCCGGACTGTATGAGAAATACGGATTTAAGTATCTTGGCGATTATAATGTTTACATAATTAGGGATTATTCAAAATTAAAAAAATGGTAAAGGCTTTTCACGCTTATGATATAAGGGGAATTTACGGAACGGACTTCGACAGGGAAGATGCCTATAAAATCGGTTTTTTTCTGCCGGAACTGCTGAATGCAAAAAAAGTACTTGTCGGAAGGGACGACAGAATATCATCACCCGAAGTGTTTGAGTATCTTTGCAAAGGGATTAATGATGCCGGGGCAGATGTTTATGACGCCGGACTTACAACTACTCCGATGATATACCGGGGAACGGCAAAATACGACTTCGATGCTTCGGTTATGATTACGGCCTCGCATAACCCTAAAGAGTATAACGGAATGAAAGTTTCGGGGAAAAATGCTCTTCCGGTCGGTTATGATACGGGACTGAAAGACATTGAAAAGAAGATTAATGAAAATGCGCCCGTTTCACCGGTTGCTGAAAAAGGAAAAATTATTCCGTTCGACATAAAAGCCGATTACCTGACTTTTCAGAAACAATATCTGACCGATTTGTCGGGTTTAAGGATGTCAATTGATTGTTCCAACGGTATGGCCGGATTGCTGATAAAAGATTTGCTTAAAGAGCAGCCGGTTTATATTAATGAAACTCTTGACGGCACATT
>Ga0256913_10001247_pt1 | contig 13123 bp, 8 predicted proteins | sample Axial_MatmetaG_FD_185970 | JGI IMG/M metagenome (GOLD analysis project Ga0256913, IMG submission 185970) | Deep-sea worm associated microbial mat communities from Axial Seamount, Juan de Fuca Ridge, Pacific Ocean - Axial_Mat | ecosystem: Environmental > Aquatic > Marine > Oceanic > Microbial...
ACAAAATAATTAATAGAACTTCCCCAAAGTTTGTAAATCAAAATTAGCAAAACGTAAATCAAAATTATACCTTTGTACTCATCATTTTTCAATTAAATTAACTATGTCGATAAAAGCAGAAAATATTACCAAGTTATACGGTAAACAAAAGGCATTAAACAATATAAGTTTCGAAATTAGAACTGGCGAAATAGCAGGTTTTATCGGACCTAACGGTGCTGGAAAATCTACAATGATGAAAATTATTACAGGTTTTATTCCGCAAACATCGGGCGATGTTTTCATTAACGGAAAAAATATTTTAGACAATAATATCGAGATAAGAAAATTAATTGGATATCTGCCCGAGCATAATCCGCTTTATTTAGATATGTATGTTAAAGAATATTTGAAATATACTGGTGGTTTGTATTTGCCTGCAAAACAAGTGAAAACAGAAGTAGATAAAATGATTTCGTTAACAGGATTAGAAAGAGAACAAAACAAAAAAATAGCTGCTCTGTCTAAAGGATATCGTCAAAGGGTTGGCTTGGCTCAAGCACTTATTCATAATCCGGAAATACTAATTTTAGATGAACCTACATCGGGCTTAGACCCAAATCAGATAATTGAAATTAGAAACCTTATTTCTGAAATTGGCAAAGAAAAAACTATAATGCTTTCAACGCACATTATGCAAGAAGTTGAAGCAATTTGCGATAAAATAATAATTATAAATAAAGGTGATATTGTTACTGATGATACGTCAGAAAATATTAAAAAAGAAACATCGGCAAACGAGAATGTTGTAATTATTGAGTTTGGAAATGGAGTTAAAAAAGAGCAATTACTGAAAATTGCTTCGGTTGTTGAAGCAAAAAATATAGAAGATAATAAATGGGCAATTGCCGGTGAAAAAAATATTGATATAAGGCAATTACTTTTTAAATTTGCCGTTGATACAAACAACACGGTTTTATCGATGCAAAAGCAAAAAAAATCGCTCGAAGATTTATTTATTGAGGTAACAAAATAGCAAATCCTTTATGGAAAAAACTATATATTTGAAAGCTCCACTTGGCACTAATATTATATTAGCTGTTATCGGGCTTGTTTTTTTGCTATCGGGTATTTATTCTTTTGCATATCAATCGGTTGAAACCAAAATCAACTATTATGCTCTTGCATATTCTCTTTTAGGAATAAATATTTTTGCAGTAATTTTTAGAACAAAGTTATTTGGCAACAAAAAATTTATTAGGATAAACGATGAGTTTATTGAAATAAAACGATGGGCAATTACAAAGCTCATCAAAATTAAAATTGATGAAATTAATGAAATCAAATTTATTGCATCAAGGGTATCAATAAAATATGCCAATACACAAGAACTTATAAATTTAGATTGGATTTCGAGCGGTAGCAGAAAAGAACTATCTTTGGCATTAGAAAAGCTAGCAGAGGAAAAAGCTTTTCCTTACGAAATTGTAAATATTTTCGATAAATTTAAAGGCAAAGAATTGTAATGAAACTGAGTGTTATAATAGTAAATTATAATGTTAAACATTTTTTGGAACAATGTTTACACTCTGTTTTTGCATCAAAAAATTTAGATTTCGATGTTTATGTTGTTGATAACAATTCGGTTGATGGCTCTTGTGCTATGGTTAAGGAAAAATTTCCGCAAGTTAAACTTATCGAAAACAAAGACAATGTTGGGTTTTCAACTGCTAATAATCAGGCAATTAAACTATCCGAAGCAGAATACGATTTGCTTCTAAATCCTGATACAATTGTAGAAGAAGATACTTTTGAAAAGGTTGTTAGTTTTATGGACAAACACCCTGACGCAGGTGGACTTGGTGTAAAAATGATTGATGGTAGCGGTAAATTTCTACCCGAGAGCAAACGTGCATTGCCTACTCCCAATGTAGCTTTTTATAAGATTTTCGGGCTATCTAAATTGTTCCCAAAATCGAAAAAATTTGGCAAATATCATTTATCTTATCTCGATAATGATGAAACCCACAAAGTAGATGTACTTTCGGGTGCGTTTATGCTTTTGCGAAAATCAGTAATTAATGAGATTGGGGCTTTAGACGAAGATTATTTTATGTACGGAGAAGATATAGATTTATCGTACAGAATTACAAAAGCAGGATTTGAAAATTACTATTTTCCAGACACCACAATTATACACTACAAAGGCGAAAGCACTAAAAAAGGGAGTATAAATTATGTTCGCATTTTTTATAATGCAATGATAATTTTTGCCCGTAAACATTTTAGCGGAAAAAATGCCGGATTGTTCATTGCCCTAATAAATTTTGCAATTTATTTTAGAGCAGCTTTAGCTTTGCTTTCGCGATTTATAAAAAATCTAATTCTACCTGTTTTAGACGCAATAATTATAGCAGCAAATTTTGTTGGTATTAAATATTTATGGGAAACCATTCATTACACAAAAGGATATTTTCAAGATGATATTTTGCAATTTTCGTTTTTTGCTTATATTTTAATTTGGCTTTTATCGCTTTATTATGCAGGTGGTTACGACAAACCAATACGTTTTAAACATTTGCTTAAAGGTTTGTTTTGGGGTAGTGTTTTTGTATTGATTTTATACTCGCTATTACCAGAAAGTTTACGTTTTTCACGAGCTGTTACTTTAATGATTTCAGCTTCGGTTTTTGTTTCAATTCCTTTAGTTAGATATATTTTTAGTTTTACAAAACTTAGCATCTTTAAATTAGACCTTAAACAAAAACAAAAAATTGCAATTGTTGGTTCTATTGAGGAAGCAAAGAAAATTCAAAAAGTATTAGAAGAAAACATTAAACAATTAAAGATTGTTGGTTTTGTCTCAATTAATGAAAAAACCGATGGTTTTATTGGCGATATAAATCAGCTTTCCGAAATTTGTAAAATATACAAACCTGATGAAATTATCTTTTCTGCAAAAGAGTTAAGTTCTCAAACAATTATTAAAAATATGTTGCTTTTAAGCGATTTAAAAATAGCTTATCGTATTGCTTCGCCCGATAGTTTAACTGTTATCGGCAGCGATTCTCTAAACACCCAAGGCAACTTATATTCTATTGAAATTAATGCAATTACAAAGCCAATTAATAAACGACTAAAACGAAGTTTCGATTTGTTGTTTTCTCTATTCTTATTAATTATTCTACCAATATCAATAATAATAGTTAAAAACAAATTACGATTTTTATCTAATATTTTTTGTGTAATTTTTGCCTCAAAATCTTGGGTAGGATACAGTCATTATAAAAACAATGGCTTTACAAATTTACCAAAAATAAAAAAAGGTGTTGTTTCTAGTGCCGATATCTACAACAAAGAAAAATTAACAAAAGAACTAGTTGAGAACTTGAATATAAACTACGCTAAAGATTACAAAATTTTAAGCGATTTATTAATTACATATAAAACATTTTCTAAACTTGGAAACTAATGAGAAGTCCTAACGATTCTTGTAATGCATCAAAAAAAGTTGTTAAGCCGACAAAAAAAGACAAGAAACTGACTAGAATATTGTTTATACTTTTTTTTATGGCAATTATTGCAATTATTTTATTTATGTATATGTAAATTCTAAAAATCTATGAACGGCGTAGCCCTCACCGATAGGTAATAATGTGGGTTAATTCTCATAAAATCAAAAGTATCGTAAATTGTATGAATAAAAAAATAGACTGTTTGAAAAAACAGTCTATTTTTACATTTTATTATATCCTGAGTTCGATTAATATTTTGCCCTCAGTTATTACTAATTTTATTTAATTAGATTAATTTTTCTAGTTATTACGTTATCAGTATTTGTAATTCTAATAATATAATTTCCAGCTTGGTTTCCTGTTAAATCGATAGTTTCAATTGAACTAGCATTCTCAACAGAAATAACTTTTTGTCCTAATGTATTGAAAACTTCAATAGAAAAGTCTGTAGCATTTTCAACTACAAATTGTCCATTTGTTGGATTAGGATAAAGTTTAATATTCATATTGTCAACTGTAGAAATATTAACTGTTGCATCTAATTCTACTTTAACAGCATTAACAATTTCACCTGTAGCATTATCAATAATTAAACCTACTAATTCAATATTATTTTCATCAAATTCTGAAGGTAGAGTATAAGTAAATGAATGAGTATAAGGAGTGTTATAAACTGCACTTGCAGGAATATCACCACCTACACCATTAAAACCACCTAATAAAGCACGACCTACATGGTTATACACCATATCTGCGGCAAGAATTGGATTTGGTTTAAATTTGTAATTTATACCTTCCCAATCAATTAAATCAATACTGTGAGAACTTGTACTATAATAGTTTGCTTGATTATATTGATCATCAGTTCCAGTAATTCCATTTTCAACAATTATAGCAGCTATGTTATAGTCTACACTTGCATCAATAGCAAAAGTACTAGTAACATCAAGAGTAATTTCTCTTGTTCCTGCATCCCAAGATTGGGCTAAAATTTCAACTTTTGTTAATGGTATTTCTGTAACTTTATCTGCATATGCTTCTTCTAAATAAGATAAGCCTGGATTTAAGTCATTAATTTTTCTATCCATTGTTCCTCCAGGGAATCCACTTGGATGAAAGGGTGTAATTGCATCATTGTATTCTGTTACAGCCATTAAATCACCATTATGTACAGCAATACCAATCCAAGTACTATCTGCATGATAATGAGCCATATCTTTTAATCCAACAATACCTCTAACACACCATCCGCACCATGTTCCTGTTCCTTCTTCGTAAACAACAGCTTTTTTTGGTGTAAAAGCCATTAAATAGTAATCTTGTTGTAATGTATCATTTGCAGTATTCTCGTCGCCTGATAAATTTGTAGCAGCTACTATACTATTTGTACTTATATTAGAAAAATCTTCTGTTGCTGTAAATGTATAAACATAAGTTTCTCCACCGTTTATTGTTGTACTAACATTTTCTGTAACAGTTGTTCCTCCATTAATAGAATAAGATACATCAAAATTTGATTGTGGATCAATTCCATAATTCATTATCTCAACTTGAACATTTTCTGTATTTGTTTGAGTTACTCCTGTAACAGGATTCATAATATTTAAAACACCTAAGTCATTATTAAATGGAGTAGGTATTGTTCCATTATATTTATAAATACCACCGGTAGTGTCAGATGAATTAAATCCGGCAACCCATCCTGTAGATTCATCTAACCATGATTGAGTCATCATTTGATAAGTATCAATTCCTGTAAAATCTTCAAATACAGAACCACCATATAAACTAAACGATGCACCGTCAGTGCTACCTGTTGATACAAAAGTACTATTTGATCCTGGTATTGCTGCTATATCAGTACTATAATGAGGTCCGTTAGGAGTAAAAGATGTCCAAGTAGCACCTGCATCATCTGATTTCCAATAATTATTATTATTATCAACTAATAAACCATAGTTTGCATTTACAAAAGCAATCTGTCCACTTGATGAATTTGACCCAAAATCAGAAATAGGAGATTGAGCTACTGACCAAGTATAACCTTTATCAGCAGAATGATAAATTCTTCCTTTATTAGTTGTGTACCAAATATTATCACCATTTACTGTATATTGTCCTGTATAACCATATTCTCCATTTAAAGGATCAGGAATATCGGCAGTATCAACTGCAACCCAGTTTGCCCCACCGTCTGTTGTTGTGTATAATTCATACTCTAATTTTTCTACAGTACTGGTATCTTTATCTATTGGGTCACCCATACAAAAACCATTATTTGCATCCCAAAAATAAACTACATTAGTAAAAGATGTGGCTGATTGATAATCAGCAGTTGTTTGACGTGTCCAAGTTGCTCCACCATCGGTTGTAATAAAGATTCCTTGTTCTTGTCCTGCTGCATTAACAAATGCCACTACATATGCTGTTGTAGCACTTACAGCATTAATCATAGCAATACCTAAACCTGTATTACCTACATCAATAGTACCGGGTGTCCAAGTTGTTCCACCATCAGTAGTTTTAGTAAATTCTTGCACATTTGCTCCTGTACTAGAACCATCATATGCAATTGCCCATACAGTATTAGCATCAACAATTGAGATGTTACGCAATCCTCTTGATGCTGTACTAAATCCTGTTGCTTGTTCAAGCCATTGTGCATTTGCAACAAATACAGCTGAGATAAACAAAGCAGTAAAAAGTAATAATTTTTTCATATTTTAATAGTTTAAAATTTAAGTCCAAATATAGTAATTTTTTTGGGAATAGCAGAAACTAAACCATAAAACTAATTTATGTAGTGATAAAAATATGGGTGTATCTTATTATCAAGCAGATAGAAAACAAATGTAGAATACTAATTTATTACTGCATCATCGCCTAAAATCATTTTTTTGTATTTTAATGATGAGGATTGGATAAACTCGTGAGAAAAATACTTATTCCAGTTATCATCAACGAGTTTTATTGTTTCTTGGTTCATAACAACAGGATTTGGCCAATCGCGTTTAAAGTTATCTTTTGATGTTTTTCGTGTGGCATCAATAAATACTGTTTCATTATCAATTATTAAAATATCTCGCAATGGGTCTATATTATTGCCTGTTACCCATGTTATATCAAACATATTAGTAGTATCTACTTCTGTGTCAACAATTATTTTAAATTTTATTTTTCCAAGATTATCAATTTTGTTTATTTTTTCTGAAAATATTTGCAAATTAAAATTATCGGGTTTTGTGATTGAAATTATAATTAGCGAAATTTCTTTTTTTAATAAATCAGCATTAATTTCTTTTATTTCAGATAATTGAGATTTAATATTATCTATATTTATATCAAGTTTATTAAAATCAGAAATTTTTGTATCGGTAATATCAAAACAAATTTTAGAACCGTAGGCAAATTCACTCGAAGAATGATCGAGAACGTCCATTGGTCCTTTGTTGAAATGTATATCGTTTTTTATATCAATATTAGAAATTAACTTTGCAATTTGTTGATAATCTGTTATATCAGTTTTGTCGTTTGCAACAATCAAAATTTTATTAAACATCATTTGTCCTGCTCCCCAAAGTGCACTCATTACTTTTTGAGCATGACCTTTAAATGTGTTTTCTATACCAACAAGTGTGAGATTATGAGCAACTCCGGCATAAGGCAGATGCATAGATTTCATCTCGGGCAACATTGTTAGTTTTATTGGTGCTAGAAAAATACTTTCGGTTGCCATGCCTATATAAGCATCTTCCATTGGCGGTATGCCAACAATTGTGGCAGGGTAAACTGCATCTTTTTTGTGAGTTATGCAGGTTATATGAAATTTTGGATACCAATCTGCCAAAGAATAAAAGCCGGTGTGGTCGCCAAAAGGTCCTTCCCAAGCTAAATCTTCGTTTGTATCTACATAACCCTCAATAACGAAATCTACATCTTTTGGTACTTCCAAATCGTTGGTGATACATTTAACCAGTTCTACTTTTTTCTTTCTTAAAAAGCCCGCAAGCATATATTCATCAACATTATCGGGTAGTGGTGCTGTAGCAGAATATGTGTAAGCTGGATCGCCACCAAGGCAAACTGTTACCGGCATTTTTTTCCCTAGTTTTTTATATTCGTTGTAGTGTCTTGCTCCTGTTTTATGCAAATGCCAATGCATTCCTGTTGTTTGCCCATCGAAAATTTGCATTCGATACATTCCCATATTTCTGATACCTGTTACCGGGTCTTTTGTATTTACCATTGGCAAGGTTATAAACTTGCCGCCATCGGCAGGCCAAGATTTTAAAACAGGTAGTTTTTCTATATCCGGATTTTTTATAATTATTTCTTGACAAACTCCTTTTCCACTTACTGATTTTGGCATCCACGAAGCCATTTTACCAAGTTCGGGTAAAATTTTGAGTTTTTCGAAAAATGTATTTTTTGGTGCTGTCAGGTCTTTAAAAATATTTTCGAGTTCTTTTGCAATGTCGTTAATATCAGCAACTCCAAGAGCTAACTCTATTCGGTGTTTAGAGCCAAATGCATTTATTAAAACAGGAAAATCATATTCTGTATTTTCAAACAAAAGAGCTTTTCCGCCATCGGATAATTTTGAAAAACGGTCGGCAATTTCGGTAATCTCAAGCTCGGTTGAAACTTTTTCTGTTATTCGCAAAAGTTCTCCTTCTTGCTCTAATTTACCTATAAATTCTTTTATGTTTTTGTATGACACTGCTCAAATTTTATATTATTAAGCAATATTAATAATTTAAAATTAATTTCATTCAATTTTTATTGAAATTATATTAATGTAAATATAATTGTAAGTTAAATCTAAATTATGTATATTTGACAAAATAAAATAATGATTATCAACCAAAAACAAACTATTATGCAACTTGCAACTCTTCAAAAGCATAAAATAAATTTAGTTTTACTTATAGTTTTTTTAAGTTTTTGCACTAAATTAAAAGCAGAAGTTTTTAATCCTACAGTTAATATCGATGATACTTCAAAGGTAAAAATTGATACACTTAATAACGAACTTCCCGGACCTGTTTTTTATACAGGAATAAACTTTGACAAATATAAATTTAAAATTAAACCTTTTATAACTATTCCGGAAATTAGTTATGACGATGCAGTAATAACGAATAAACAAAACTATTTTGAACCATATTACGAGGGAATTCCTTTTAGTTCGGGAATGAATAATTTTGTTTATGTTAACGAGGCAAATAGAATTAGCAAGATATCTAAAGATAAATATAGGGTATATAATCATTCGGGAGATTCTATTTATTATCCCGAAAACCAGATAATTAAATTACCAAAACATATTATTTATTATCTTGATGATTATCAAACAGATGAAAATGATAAAATTATTTTAGATAATATTTCAGAAAAGCAATTAAAGAAAATATTAAAGCCATTTTATTTTTCTAAATATGAAGTTTCTATTGAAGAATATAAAGAATTTACCGATTGGGTAAGAAAAACAAATGGTTTTGACAGCTTGCCTTACTATACTAAAAATATAAAATATTACGATAACTCAATAAAAGACACTTTAATTAAGAACAAATTAGTTTGGGTTAGTCCAAAAGAAAAAGTTTACAATTACACATTTTATAATACTAATGAAGAAATTGAAAATATTTTTACAAACAATAAAATTTGTGTAGCTCCATGTGATACTATAGAACTTTATTTTCCTAATACAGAAGCAGATTATGACTTTTTTGATGTCAATATTTTTTATAAAGAAGAAAAAAAATATTTAAAATATCCTGTAATGGGTATAAGCTACTATCAAGCATTGGCTTTTTTAGATTGGAAGCAGCATTTTCATCAAAAATATTTAGAAAAGAACTATGCAAATCTCGAAGTAAAATATGAACTGCCAAATTTAATTGATTACGATTTGGTATTAAATAATATAGGAAACTACGATACAGATAATTATTTATGTGATTTACAATTATCTAAACACAGCAATCAACGTACAAGTTTAGATAATTTATTAAATGCTCGCTTACTATACAGCAGTTATGATACATTAGTAAAATCTGTTTATGAAAATGAAGTTTCGGAAGTTGATATTGCAAGCTCTATTTTAAATTATGCCGAAGAAAAGCAATATTTTTCAAGAGATAAACACAAGTTGCCAAATGAAATTGAAAACTTAGATGCAAATGTATCAGAATGGTTGTCAGACACATATAAAGACAACTGGATATCTGTATACAATATCCATAAAAATAGAAAAAAAATAACAGAAGCCGATAAACTAGCTTTGGCTATAGAAGAATACTATAACAACAAAAATGATAAAAACGGGCATTTAGTTATGGGTGGTAATTTTATAGATTACAGGCAAGCAATGGTATATACTAATGTTAATTCACCCGAGGAAGAATTTAATAAAGCAGGTATAAATCTAAAAACATTTGTTAACCCAAAAGCTCAATATTCTACTGTTGGTTTTAGATATGTTATTAGAGTTGTTGTAAAAGATGAGGCAAAAAAAGATAGTCTTTTAAGAATGGTAGGAAGCTTTAATTATAATAAATATGCCGATTTCCCTACAAATTACAATAAGTATTTTTCTAAATTTTATGAAAAAAAGATAACAACAAGGATAGACTCTATTGAGGATTGGAAGTTTGATATTAAAACTGAAAAAGGGAAGCAAATTTCTAAATCTGAGGTTACAAATGGTATGTGGCGAAGCTTTATTTTAGATTATATTGAAAAAGGGAATATTGATACCGCTTTACTATTTATACCAAAAGATAGTTTATGGTTAGAGTACAACGATTTATATCGTTATTACTTTAAAGATTTACAATTTGATGATTATCCTGTAGTAAATATTAGTTACGATGCTGTAAAAGAGTATAATTTATGGGTTACAGAAAAAAATAATATTGGTGAATTATTGAGTAAATTTTATTTATTAAGTGAAAATGACTGGGAAAAAATATCAAATACCGGTAATCAAGACACATCTTATGCATATAATATAAAAAATATAAAAGAATACAGATACCAAAATCTAGCAAATGTTAAAACAATCTTAACTGATAGTATTTACGATTATATTATTAAAAATTTATATAAATATTCTAATTCCGACTCATTAATTTTGAAATATAAAGATATTCCTGAAACTATGGCAAATGCTATTTATCAAGGTAGTTTTGTAGGTAGAATAAAATATAATAAATTTCTTGAGAAAGAATTTGTTTTTAAAAAATATCCTAGTTTATATCCTTCATCTTCAGATAATTTAAAAAGTAAAATAGGATTGCTAAATATACATGGTAATGTTGCCGAAATGATTGACACATCAATATTTACAAAAGGAGGAAGTTGGAATAATTATATAGAAGATTGTAAATTGCAAAATTCGGAGCATTGGGACGGTAAACCCTCCCCAATGGTTGGTTTTAGAGTTGCTATGGATTTACCTGAAAAAATCGACAGTTTAATGTTAATAAAAATAATGAGTAGAATACCACCCGGAACCGTTCTTTTAACCCCCGAATTTGGTGTAGATGTATTAGAAATGAGAAATATAGACTATTTTAGGTTTATTAATTATACGGCACAAATTTATGGTAAAAATAGTATTCAGTATAAACGAATTTTACCAAATAAAAATGTTTGGAAATCGTATGATTTTAATGGACAAGATTTATCAAATCTTTATTTTAGTGATAACAATTTCCTTAATCATCCTTTGGTTGGTGTATCTTACGAGCAAGCTGTTTTGTATTGCGAATGGAGAACCGAATATATAAATAATTTCTACGATTTATATCATATGAAATATATTAGAAGTATAGGTGTTCCTAAGAAATTAACATATAGATTACCTACTCCGGAAGAATGGGACAAAATTTTAACTACAGATTCCATTTTTATGCCTGATGATGGTTTTATTCACCCAAATTTTACCAACCCAGTTAAAGACCAAGCTGCTATAAACAAAAGAATTAGTAAAGGTTTAACCTCATCGGTATTCTATTTTTGGAAAAATAAAATTGGAATATATGCTTTCGATGATAATGTTTCAGAAATGACATCGGAACCGGGTGTAGCAAGAGGTTGCAACTGGACAGGAGGAAAAGAAAATACAAATTGCCACTACGAAAAACCTGAAAATTGGGTTGGTTTTCGTTGTGTTGTTGATGTAGAATATTAAACTCTGTCAATTATTTTTTTCTAATAAAAATGGAAATAGGTACACCTGTAAATTCATATGCAGCTCGCAACTTATTTTCTAAGAAACGTTTATACGGATCCCTTATATACTGAGGTAAATTACAATAAAATGCAAATGCCGGAAAATGAGTTGGTAATTGTGCTATATATTTAATCTTAACATATTTACCTTTTATTGCCGGTGGTGGAAACTCCTGTATCAGCGGAAGCATATATTCGTTTAGTTTTGATGTAGGTATTTTTCTTGTTCGGTTATTATAAACCTCAATGGCTAAATCTAAAACTTTGTGTACTCTTTGTTTTGTAATTGCTGATGTAAAAACAATTGGAACATCAACAAAAGGAGCAAATTTTTCGCGAACTAATTCTTCGTATTTTTTAACCGAATTTGTGTCTTTTTCTATTAAATCCCATTTGTTTATTATTACAACAACTCCTTTGTTATTACGTTGAATTAAATGAAAAATATTTACATCTTGAGCTTCAACTCCACGAGTAGCATCAACCATTAACAAGCAAACATCAGAATCTTCTATTGAACGAATCGCTCGCATAACCGAGTAAAATTCTAAATCTTCGTGCACTCTACCCTTTTTGCGAACACCGGCAGTGTCTATTAAAAGAAAATCGTGACCAAATTTATTGTATCGTGTATGAATAGAATCGCGAGTGGTTCCTGCAACATCGGTAACTATATTTCTTTCTACTCCAAGCAAAGCATTTACTAAAGATGATTTTCCCGCATTTGGACGACCTACAATAGCATATTTTGGTATTTCAAGCTCTTCTTCGTCTTGTTTTTCCGGAAAATGTTTTACAATTTCATCGAGCAAATCGCCTGTACCGGAACCATTTATTGATGATACCGAAAATAAATCGCCAAAACCTAAACCATAAAACTCGGGTACATTATATTCTTCTGATGTATTATCAACTTTGTTTACTGCAAGTATTACTTTTTTCTTGCTACGACGAAGCATATCGGCAATAGATTCATCTAAAGCAGTTATTCCACTAAAAACATCTACAAGAAAAAGTACAACATCAGCTTCTTCCATTGCAAGCATTACTTGTTTGTTTATTTCTTCTTCGAAAACATCATCGGAATTTGTAACATAGCCACCTGTGTCGATAATAGAAAAATCGAAACCGTTCCAAAAAGATTTTCCGTAATGACGGTCTCTTGTAACTCCACTTGTTTCGTCGGTTATGGCAGCTCTTTTGCCTACTAATCTGTTAAAAAGTGTTGATTTCCCTACATTAGGACGTCCTACTATTGCAACTATATTACTCATATTGTAATCTGATTATTTTTTGCAAAGCTAATGTTTTATTTTTGATATTCATAAAACTAAAAACAGCATCGAAAATTCGATGCTGTTTTTTGCTTATTTTGGGTATTTATTTTA
>Ga0256913_10001248_pt1 | contig 13119 bp, 5 predicted proteins | sample Axial_MatmetaG_FD_185970 | JGI IMG/M metagenome (GOLD analysis project Ga0256913, IMG submission 185970) | Deep-sea worm associated microbial mat communities from Axial Seamount, Juan de Fuca Ridge, Pacific Ocean - Axial_Mat | ecosystem: Environmental > Aquatic > Marine > Oceanic > Microbial...
GAGGTCGAAACTTTTCCAGGAATTAATTTCTCGGCTCACTACATCGTGGGTGGCTGAGCACGTTAAATGGCGCTGCCGTCTCCACTGAATTATTTAAAATAAAGGGGGACGTTAAAGACCCCCTGAGGACGTAAACCACTCTGGCAGTGACCACCCTCAGGGTATTTCGGCTCCATCTTTCCGTACTTCTCCCCTGTGAGTGGTGGGGGAGGAGATTCTCAACCACTCCAACATAGAGGCTGTGCTGATTAAGCGACAGCCTGGGGATTCTCCCCGAACAACAAAACCAATCTTAGATAGTCTACTACACTGGTTACCCGTGGAACAGCATATTAAGTTCAAGGTCGTACGGTTTACTTTTAAAGCACAGAATGATGCATCACCCTTGTATATCATAGCTTTGTTGACAATCGACGAAAGGCAGAGAGAACTGCGGTCTAGTAACTAGTTTCAAGGCCGCACGAGACCGGACTTTCAGCTATCAAGCTGCAACTGTATAGAATGCACTTCCAGAAGACATCGGTTCCATGAAGATTCAGATTGTATCAACATTCAAATGTTATGTAAAAATCTATTTATTTTATCGATAGTAATCCGTTAATATCTGATCACGTATTACTGTAATACTGGTTAACCTTAATATGTCTATCATTATTATTATCAATGTACAACGTCTTTGAATAGTTTGATGTAAATACAGCGCTTAGTAAATGCTGGATTATTATTATTATTATTTATGCAATGATTGGGTAACTGATGCCACTTTTTAGTGTCCCCCTCTTGTTGCCTGCAGAGAGACGCTTAACCTAATTTCAAATACTGAACATATGGAGTGGGACTCGCATTAGAAAGTATACCCGTCTGGGAGTCACGTGTTTCTCGTGTACCTAATTATTAGAAAGTTCCAGGTAGGGATAATTCTGTTATTCAATATTATATATGATAAATTTAGTCTGCAATGGAATATTTCTGTTACTCGGTATTATTTATGACTAGTGTACCTGGCACCCTGAAGTGAAGGAGTATGGACCTTTTATAGCTTAAGTGTAACATCTGGAACATACTGGTTGAGGAAATAATTTTTAGAGAAATTATTTGGTCAGTTTGAAGGGTGCCTCCATGGTCTAGCTGTAGTGTGTTGGACCACAGCTCACTACCATTCGTATTTGAATCTCGGCGTGGGGATATCTGAAGGTTGTTTCATCTCTGACTTTGCCTCATTAAGTTTGGAAGTCACTCGGCCCATTTAGCCTACCTTGTGCACAAAAGTGGCCGTAAAACAGCAGTCATCATCTGATCAGTTTGAAACTTGGTTTTTACTGACAAATCTGTGGTCTTTTTAGACTTGCAGCACTGATTACACCTGGGATATATGACTAGTAGGCGACTATCCAGGGAAATATCCCACAAATACAGGTAACTTGACTCGATTTGAACCCTTTCCTGGACGTTTGTAGGACAGCGCACAACACCCGCAGGTTTTATTGATGAGTGTTTATTGAGTTAAATATCCAGCAGGTATAGCGAAAACTGAGATTCAATCCCACTACTTGGAAGATTTGTGACTGGATGCATTATGAACCATACTACAAGGCCCGGGCTATCCGTACATCAACCGCCAATGGAAGGGAATAAAGTTGGCTAAAAACGTACATATATGTTAATTAAACACTTTAGACATACAACATTCAATCTCGGAATCATCAACACAACATAAAATGACGTTAAATGGTAGAAGATAACCAAGACTGATGCTTTGCTGAACTGTTGTTTATATAAAATATTGCAAAAGTGTTTACACTTAATTAATACTACACAAAGCATGGCATTCAGTACACACGGTGCATTGTGCTGAAACACAAATGAACGGAATGGATTGCAACATTTTGGTAGAATGGAAATTATAGGATATAATAATGTTTCTGACTACTTAACTGAAATGAATGAGAAAGTACACACATTAGAAATGAGAACACTGCGTTACCACTTCCCAGTCTCCGTGCACTTAAAGCGAAACATCTGATTTCGGTAAACTGTCTCGACCGATACTGGTCAGATATAGTAGCACCACATTGTATCAGTATCGAAGCCAAACACTCGCCGCAGAAATCCATATTCTGTTTAGTTTTTTCTTTTAGTTTCAGCGCTGGTTACACCCGGGACATTTAGCCGAAGCATCACTGCTGAGAAATTCCGCAAAGACAGCCTAACTCAAACCCACAGTAGTCACCTAATCATTGTGCCATCAGAATGTCCGAAATCAATGGTTCAACGGGAATTAAACAGAGATGACACATACATGAAAATGCCTAAAAAAGTATAAGAAGTTTCCGAGATACACACCTTGTAGAACAATTTTTTTATCACAATCTAATACTGTATCAATCCGAACGGTAAGACAAAAATTTGAGTACACCTGGTTCAAGCTGTCATAATATTTCCCATCCAATTACATTGACAAAACATATATTCAAGTAATGGTTGATCATAGTTATCTAATTACTCATCTGGACACAAAACCAAGTTTGATGAGATCTCTTCTTGTTGCCCGCTGGTCATCTATACTTGGCCAAGTTGGTTGCGTAAGATGGCAACAGAGCTCTAGGACAAAGGATATTTCATCAACAGAGATCGGTTAACCTGCTTTAGCCATTCATGTACGGTGTAGTGGCCACGAAACTACAACAACATATATTTCTTGTTTTGATGACGTCACTAAAAGCTACAACATGCTAGGACGGCATCAACAACAGAGATTGTTGATTTTATGATGGACCTATCTTAACAGACCATCCTAATTACAACATCAGTAAAATCCACTACTCTCCCCTAGTCTGTGACACTGCTTTGGCTAGAAGAGTGCAACCTGTCTTTAACGAACACCTGTATCAAAGGTCCTCAAAGTAATCGACTAAGATGAATTACACCGACTATTTATCTACACGTACATGTAAGAGACCACGAGAAAATGCCACATTGCTTTGACTGTTGACACAAGTGAAATAGCAACCAGTCAATAAAAGTGTCATTCTTATTATTTGATACTAGTATCATAGTCACCAAGCTGATATCAGTGTCATGGCTGTCAGCTGATACTAGTAGTAATATCATAGTCACCAAGCTGATATCAGTGTCATGGCTGTCAGCTGATACTAGTAGTAGTATCATAGTCACCAAGCTGATATCAGTGTCATGGCTGTCAGCTGATACTAGTAGTAGTATCATAGTCACCAAGCTGATATCAGTGTCATGGCTGTCAGCTGATACTAGTAGTAGTATCATAGTCACCAAGATGATGGTATTATCACAGCTAATTGATCTATGGTCAGTTTTTACAGCAATCCAAAAATATAATCTAAAACATTCTGTAGTGTTTGTAATCCATCTCTAGACTAATTATGGACAGAGAATGACTCCACAAGTTTGGTATATAATAATAATACCATAATTACAATAAATATTACATTATCAGAATTTGTCAGGACAGATGTAGGAAGCCAATCAGATTAACAATCTCATCTGGTCAAGTTGCTGGTGATAGATAGTTGTCGCATAAACCATCGCAAAACAACAACACTGATTACTCGTGTAGACACGATCTGATAATCCACCCGCAACATAGTATAGACGACATGACTGCTAACATAAGGCAAAGCCGTTATTATACGATAGCAAACCCGTCTCAAAGAGAACCTGCCATAACAGACTGCTCATCTTGGCACATCACTAAATCAGAACCCCCCCCCACCCCAGAGGAGAGGAATCTGACTCTGGACCATTTGCCTTTAGGGGCCATCTACAGCAGGATCTGTTTAAAAAGATCTCTTCGGAAAATAGTTAAATTACGGTAATTTCTGATGCTTACAAGAAAATGTGAAAGATACGTGTTAGTACAATTGCGCTTACCGGAGGATAAAAGATTTTCAATTACGTTTCACCAGCTGATTCAATTATAACTAAAATTACATATTACACAGGGCATTCAGCTACATTTATGCTGCTACAGTAACTTAAACACGTAATTATGATTCGTAATCGTATCATGTTTCCAAAATTTTGAATGGAATAATATTTGGGCATCAAGAGTGTGAATGGTAAGATACCAAACTGGATACAACTTTAGTTTCTGGATATCAAAATTAACATGACAGACACAATTATGAACGGAAGATTATTTCTGTGGCCATAATTGACTTAAATTTTGCTGGGTTATGCATGATGATGTAACAATAGAAGATAATGATATGGCATATATAGTATCTTCTTAGTTAAAATATTAGACACAGTGAAGATGCAGCCAGCAGAAAACAGAAAGAAATAATGAGTTATTACTTTTAAAATTTTTGGTTGATCACAATAGACAAGATGACATACAATGTACATTTTGATTATTAACAGTAAAACAGATTATATAGATTAAGCAGATTACATTTAAAAGTTCACTGCCACATGATCGCATATAAAATATTTGGTATAACCGATAAAAACTGGTTTTAAAGAATTACAATTTTAATAACATCGATGTTCAACTAAAGTTATGTTCAATTACAGTTCTGTTTCACTGGAGACAATTAATTACAATGATTCAATTACTGTATTTAATTACACAATTATGAATTATATCATTATGGCTGACCCAATCGCTGATTAAGCCATGTATGTGGCCCGTTATGGAGGGTGCTCATCAAGACAGGTTTTACTGTACATAGAGCAACTTGCTGCCCGAGCAAGAAATGGGCTTTACTCCATCTCCAATAGAAAATCTACAAATATTTGCTTAACGGCATAACAGATAAGCTCACAGAGTATGATTTCAAATACAGATATCAATAGAGTTGATAAAATTTATTTTAAATGAATGAAATAGAATACAAAATACTGAAATTGGCATACCTTGCAAAACCTTGTGACGTAAGTCTTCAATGCCAAACAACAAAATGTGAAAACATTGTAGTCCATTATTAGATTAACACTGGACAAATCAACATGATCAATTATACAATAACAAATGTTTATTAATATGATCAGACAGTTAGCAGTCTAACTAAAATCCTTTAAATTAAAATAAAAACGATCTACAATGTGCATAGCGACCAAGAACAAAAGCTGCTGCACAATCGGGTTATACCACATTTATATACCACGTTTTTCCTTTCATAAAGCACGTTTATCTCAATGACAGTGATGTAGTGAAAACCTGGCTTCAATCGGATAGCTATCAATTATGTCGAACAGACAAGATGATCAATCTATAATATGTCAGATTTCGAATGACAAATTTACATCGCAAAGAGAAACATTGTTCAGATAGCAAACACTGTTTGATTAATAAGTGCACATCTACATAATAAGCAAATAATTTAAATGGCAATCAGGTCATTTTTAGTTTATTTACATCCAAAGTGCACACTTTTCATTTATCCTTGTCTCTATGAAGAAGGTTGGAGGGTTTAATCAGCTTTATGATGCATGCTGGGAAATATCATCAACGTAAATGTCATTCAACGGATGTACAGTGTAGTCACATGTTCAGTTTTAGTCTATATCTGATACCTGAATAATGTTTCAGCCAACTGTCATCAGCTGTCCAGACATCCAGCTTCTGTCTAAGACTCAGTCAAAGCCCTGCCAGTCACTTTGTTCCGAGTCGTAATCAGCATCTATACCCGTACAGTGTATACCGGACTTGAGAGCTGGTGTACCTTTGCCTTTACCTGATCAAAATATAAACTATGTATGCTTGTGTATGAACGTGAAATAGGCTTGTTGAATATGAGGAGCCTTTTTGGATTATTCTTTATCAAAATATAATAAACACGAACAACAACAAAAACTCAAATAACGTGAACCATCTTGGGATATAATGAAGCATCAGCATGAAAAGGTCACTTAATCCTTAATCTTATGACATGAAAAAAAGATGTCAGGCCAATTAAAAGTCTACACAGGGTTCAAGCATCTCAAAGCAACTTGTATCCTTTAGGGTGCTGTATAAATCACAACAATTACAACACTTTGTCAATAACAATAATTAAATAAACAATTAATTTGGAACAGAAAACCAGAAATGTAGAACAAATATTTTGCCTTAGACATAATAATTTTTCTACAAAACTATGTAATATTGTCGTCAATAATTGATTATTCTCTCCATATTATACAGCGCTCTTCACTATTTCCAGCTAGTAAGGGCACTTTAAATGGTTTAATACATTTTTCTTGTCATAATTATATATCTACATTAGTATTATTAATATTCATTTATTTACATTTCTACTTTATTGACTATTATTATTAAGACAGGTCATCAACCCTTGGGATCAACAATCAATACAGCATAATACTTACCCAGCACTCTGGCATGTAGAACCACCATCAATAATCTACTACTGTCATTGGAGTCGGTCAGCGTGACATTTTCACGGAGAAGCTTCTCCTTGTGCGCATGGAAAGACAGAGTCAGATCGTGACCTTCACCTTGAAACACAAACAATGACGAGACACATTTAGTAAACACGCCATTGGGAAAAAAAATGTAATGATCCTGTAAATGAATAACGGTCTCCCTCACAGCGATATTACAGTGACTCGAATAATCGTTTAATTATAATTTTATTCATTATTAATATTATGGTCTTTGAATTTTTTCTGTGCCACAGTTGGCTCAATTACAATTCATTTCAACCTGGACATGACAAATGGTGAATAAAAACGATGCGTGCACCTCGTCTGGAAAAACAACAACAATGATCTTGTACACATAGCTCATAGCAGATCAATCGTATTACTTATTTATCACTAAGTCGGTGAAACAAATAATTAATTATGCATGTAAATAAACGATGAGGAACGAGTCCAATCTTAATAACCTAAACGATATGATAAACATTGGTAAGAGGAGTTAACATCAGTACAGCGAGTGATGGACATCTTTTTAGCCTTAGCAGCAATCACATCCAAGACATACAGAGCTGTTGGACAGCTCCGTATGGAAATGATGGACTGGAGGGATGAGGGGTTAATTTAATCTTGATGCTTATCACACTTGGGGTATACATAGATGACGAAGATCGATGTTTTATGGCCACTTCTGTGCACATGGTAGGCTAAATGGGCCGAGCGACCTATAAAGGTAATGAAGCGACATCAAATACGACAACGGGAATACTTGTTCTTTCCCCAAGGCAGGGGAAGTAACTCCGCACACAGCACATACGTGATTTCTTAATTAATTAGATACCGGTCACTCAGTTTTGCAAAACATATCAGAAGAATCGCAAGATGTGCAGCTTTCTGATGAACATGCACAAGCAGTCCCCCCATGAATGGTAAAGTCATTAAAAGAATTATTCCTGGGCTATTCATAAAATATTCAACAAAAGCGGTGGAAGATAAGACGTCTGACAGTTATTTGCCCGATTGCAATATTCGCTCTTGCACCAGAATGTCTAAATCAACATCAGACCCTTCTTCACTTCTTCCATAGTCAACTCATGGAAATCTTCCTCATCGTTGTCATTGTTGCCAACAAGCACTCCCCAAATTGCCATTGGACCCTCTTCCTCCAGAAAAATGCGTCCTAAAACTTTGTTAAAGTTAAACAATTCATAAATATCAATTCACTCGACCAAAATGCATGTGATTGGAAGCATTATTTCGCAAGATTTGCTGAAATGCATTGTGGACAGCTTAGTCACAACAACATCCCAAAACGTTTGTCTGCTACGCTAGCACACCAGGACTTTGTAAGGATCACTAGCAGTAATGGCGGCATGATTGCTGGGGCACTACAAGTGGCAAATGGTTAAAAAGAGACACACAATCTTGGATAGAATGTTATTTCCACATAACAGAGAAGTGATCAGACTCAGATGAATTTCACTGCATCCTACCATCTTCTGAAGGTCGGACGTCTAAGAACCTGACGTGTAGATTTTCCAATGGGTCAAAGTTCAAGTCCTCGTTCATGTCATCTTTCACGCTGAACCTCACCTCGTAATGATGCTTGATCTGTTGCAATCAAGATCACAGAAATGCTCATTACAACATGATGACTTAAATCATGATATTCAACAGAATAATAAAACCATCGCACAATATGACCAACCTGTAAAAATCCCAGATGTACAGCTATTCTGTCTTCCCTCTCTCGTTTGACAATGATCTCAGAATCGTGCTGCATAAGCTGGTCTTCAGGGAAGTGAACTTTGCCCTGTGACTCCTCTGTCATAGCAATGAAGAAAACAAGACAACAAAAATCATCACTGGATACAATATACATAATGATGACAAGATGAAAAAAATGGAGGGTAAACAAAAACTATACATCTCTGACTATCATTCTTATTACATCAAGTACTTTCCACAATTTTCAGAATGATCCAGCTCCCAGTGACAGACACAAAAGACTATTATATTATAATTATTATTATTATACCAAACTTATAAAGCACTCTTTTCATACTTAAAGCCTGTTCAAAAGCTCCGTACATAAACTTATGAAGAAAAACCCATATATATAAGATATATAACAAATATAATATGATTATTTCATAACAATATATACATGTATAAAGCTAAATTGGGATATATATATATATATGATCATATCATCCCAATTCTTTGACACTGGCTAGTGTTGATGCATTGTGTACTCATTTCTAAATGGTACAAACAAGTTCTAACTGCATCAATTACACATCATCTAAATAAGTATGTGACTTCATCTTCACCAAGTCATCAAAATCATCTATATATTACTGCAAGTACCTTTGGCACAACTTAAATCACAGGACAGTTGTTAATTTAATAAAGTAGCTCTACCATGTAGAAAGAAAATAGAAATGGACCATATAAGTTGTTATTAAGATTGGGTACCCACAGGATTTCAAAAATAAATTTCCTATATTTTCCCTGTCTTATTTAAGAGATTTTCCTGTGTATTGTTTTCAAAAATAGCATGTTGAATAAACATTTTCAGCAATGCAGCTTCCATCCATCCCATATGCTATAAATTTGGAATGAAGACATAAAATTTTGATGTTTTCCCAAATAAAAAAATTCCCTGTATTTTTCTAAATTTAAAAATTCCCTGTATTTCCCAAATATTAAAATTCCCTGTGTTTTCCCTACAGGGAAACGTTTCAAGTCCCCTTCTCTGGGCTGTGGGCACCCTATTGTTTTTATATTGGTGTGTAAAAAGTAATTTGCATATTTTTCTTTCTAAAAAGTCTTAAATACCTTGTGTTATGATTTTAAAATGTAGAGCCTCAGAATAGTTCATGTTAATGTTGGTAATAATAAACCTGCATTTGGCATTATTATTTTTACAAAATGATGATACACAAGATGATGAGTTTTACATTAAAATTTCAGTATGTTTTTAACTATCTTAAATAGTTTGATGAACATTACAAAACAATAAATGATGCTGCAAACTAGAAATCCTACCTTCTAAGTTCTATAAAACCACACATCTTATTATATGTCAGATAATTTATCTCTAAATACAGGATTCGGCATACACAATTGCCCGATTGTCACTAGCAAACTCATCAGGATGTTCAACAAAATAAAAGCTACTGTCGGTTGTCTGACGTGGCAACAAAGTTCTGTGATAATGATTTGAACATTTATTTGAGATTTTCCTGTGATTTCTTTCAGTGGTCAATAAAACGGGAACTGGTCATCTAGTCTGGTAAAATAAGTAGCTCAATGACATATGTCAGCGTCTTTTCATTGGGAGAAGATGCAATGATTCACAATATGCTTACAAGAAGTCATCACGCAGCTGGCTTATCTAAAACCTAACAACCCGATAAACGCATCAGGCTCCAGAGGTTTGACCATATATTTACAGTACTTGCCTGACATGGCAAGTTAACGTTAAAATCCTGAAATATATAAGATTTTATAAATCCATATTTAAATATGCTGCTCCGTCATTTAAAAGTAGTGAAATTCAGATGAATTTATCGATATATTCGCATATACATACACACATCTATTCTACTCAGATCACTACAAAATATTGGATTCTCAACAGCCATGGTGACATACCTGGTTCACTTTCCATAATTCTCTTAATTAATATCAAACATCAGACAGCTGTAATAATGATAGAAAAAAGAAATAGTTTTGAGTTATAAGATAAACTAAAATGTCTATTATTATAAACAATGCACATCTTAAAGTACAGGGTTGGCACATTTTTGACAATCATGGGAAAAAATATTCGGACTAAAACGTAAGTGACAAAATTGTATTTTCACGATTTTTTCAAAAGTATTCAACAATTTTTCTCATTACATTTGTTCATAAAACATTAATCAATAGCTAACATTAAGACATTGGTCAAATTTGAGACATTGTCATTAAAATGCTACGGATCCAACCTTTTCAGCCTGATCCGATGTTATACGTCATCTATTTTAAATCGGTGGGCTACTTTGGTTTTGGCGAAAAACTGGGCTAGAATACACCAAATACTCCATTTTCCCAAACTTTTTTGGGGAGAGCCTCGAACCCCCCTTCCAATCAACACCATTCCGTTAATGTGTGACTACCACCACTACCCCACGACAGCCCTTCACAACCCTGCATCCATACCTCCCACCAGCAATGACGTCATGGTGTTTTTATATGCCACCATAGGTGGGCTGCTGCCTACTTTTTGCAAGGGGTCATCTACTCTATTCCATACCAAAAAGGGTGGGATCAATATAATATTACAGAACAATATATCGACTGCCTATAATGAAGGCAGTGTAAATTCAGAGGCTTCTCAGTCGACATTCCCAATTAAATCCAAGCAATAACAGGAATGATCTCATATGACTATAGCACAGGTAATTAATTGCAATTGCATGTCCCACTGCTTTGCGTGCAGAAGGGTTTAGGGACTTTGTTTCAGATATGCATTTGAATATCATCCAGCATCTGGATGATGCCATCAGTTTATAATACGATTACAATCTCATTTCAACGGTTAGCAGACAAAGATCCAATTTCATTTGTGCTGCCATTTCCGTTGAGAATCAATCTGCTCCAGGTCCTGGCTGCTTATTTAATTCAACATCAATCCATCCACCCAAATGGTGATGTGTGCTCCACAGGATTGCCTTACCATAGTTTTTTCTTCTTCTGGTGTACTTATGTTTCTGTAAACTGCATGTGCATCTTCAGCATCCATTGAGAGAATGCTGTGAATGACAGATTTGTTTAATCTCAAGATAGCTTACATTTGAAAAGTATGATTGAATGGTTACTGCGCAGAGAAATTAGATGATCAAGTGAAAGCCTATTAATGGTGGATGAAATATTCCACAGGCATAGGAAACACAGGGTATCAATCCTCCAATCTAGGAGTCTGTAGTAAATGTATTTATATATACACACATATATATATATATTCTGCAGTATATAAACACATTTGGAAATAATAACCCATTATGAGTTTAAGTATCATCAAGGACAGTCCTTTTACTGCATCTCACAACCACAAATTGTGACTTCAGCAAATTCTGTCTCACACATATCACAATGATGGCTAATGACATGGAGCTGACAGTCACAATGACCTGCCTGTATGTCACATGAAGGTGATGTAGAGCCTACATTATAACAATCACATGGAAAACACATATCACGGGGTTGAAATCACCATTATTACCAAATTAACTAGAGTCATTGACTCAGCTTTTAAAAACAATATCACTTTTGTTATGTATCCGAGCATTGGAATGATGTTCACTGTTGATAAAGGTCCGATCACTCTACATGCGTGCACCAAGTTTGGGTGTTTCCGGTGCTCGGACGCGGAACAGCAAGCCGAGCATCGTCATCGTGTTTGTTGGTGATAAAGATCTGAGCATTCAGCATCGGAACAATGTTCATCAATGTTATTATAAATCTGAGCCATTTTGGTGATAAAGATCTGAGCATTCAGCATCGGAACAATGTTCATCAATGTTATTATAAATCTGAGCCATTTCATGATCGTTTTTTATCTGCTCGCATCAGTTTCAGTAACAGGAGCTTATTTGTAATTACTGCTACTAGTGGTTAATACAAATATTAGATTAAGTATATTAATAGGCATTATAATAAAATTAAAAAGAAAATCTGACATTTATAAAAAATGCAGTATTTTATGGTTCCTCCAGCCAAGGAAATATCATTTTCTAAAGGTATATTATTTTTTTTTTAAAGGCAGTATTTTTTCCAGGAGATTTTAAGATTTTGTAAAATCCAAGGACATTTCCAAGACCTTGAAAATGAATCTGTCCAGGTTTCCTAGGACACGTGGGAACCCCAATTATATGTAAAGCTGCACGGCTGTTCTATCTTCTATTTCTTTTATTTTAGTCTGTACCTCTTCAAAACTATCTAAAGCATCTTCTACTTTCAACCCAAATGTAAGGGTAACTACTATGCGTGCAGCCGACATATCTGAGTGGAAGTAATAACCAATGAGCAATAATTGGCTCTTGCACATTGAGTGCTCGGATCTATAACCCTGAGATACTCGGTTCCGATCTTCGAAACAATTAACCACCAATTAGCCAAAATGATAAAAACTATCACTAGACTACTTACAAAGTTACAAGTAATTTTTTTAATTTATATAGTAGTAATATGAGTAGTAGTGTATGTTATAGATATTTGTTGAATACACCAAGTGCAGCAATGTAGTAAACAATTATTATTAATAATAATATAATACTATAGACACATAATACTGAATACAGTAATTGAGTAAACACGTAACGTCGTAACTCGACGTAAGCGGTAAGGTGTTACGTCAGTTCATAATTATATTAAACACTCAGTTAGTGACTTCACATTTCAGTTGTTGCCATTTTAACTATTAAACTAGTATGTTACTATGTCAGTATCTGACAATTAGATCTAGATGACCCAAAGTCACAATGAATGAGAATAACAGGGACAGACCCAGAGAGTGAGAGATTATCTGAGACTACAATCATAACAATGAAAATCTATATTTAATATTATATCATATGATAGATCTATATGATGGTTCTGTACTTCAGACTTACAGTCGTCGTTCTCTGATATTTTTTCCTATAGAGACTGTTATGTTATCGTCAATAATTA
>Ga0256913_10001249_pt1 | contig 13112 bp, 10 predicted proteins | sample Axial_MatmetaG_FD_185970 | JGI IMG/M metagenome (GOLD analysis project Ga0256913, IMG submission 185970) | Deep-sea worm associated microbial mat communities from Axial Seamount, Juan de Fuca Ridge, Pacific Ocean - Axial_Mat | ecosystem: Environmental > Aquatic > Marine > Oceanic > Microbial...
GGCGTTAAAGTGCCCTTGGATAACGCAGATGGAAAAGTTCTCTATGTTTGGTTTGAAGCTGTGCTCGGTTATATCTCTGCAACTAAGGAATTATTCAGAGAAAAAGGAAACGAAGAGGAATGGCGTAACTATTGGCAGAATCCAGATACAAGGTATATAGCGTTTATCGGCAAAGATAATATTGTCTTTCATACTATCATTTTCCCTGCAATGTTAATGGCGTGGAATGATGCTAATGATGATAAATTTATTTTGCCTGAAAATGTACCTGCTAACGAGTTCCTTAACTTTGAAGGAAAGAAATTTTCAAAGTCGAGAGGTTGGGGAATTGATGTGGAAGAGTTTTTGGATCTTTTCTCAGCCGATATTTTACGTTACACTCTTGCAGCAAATTTACCGGAAGGAAAAGACACCGATTTTTATTGGAAAGAATTCCAGTCGAAAAATAATTCGGAATTGGCTGATATCTTCGGCAATTTTGTAAACAGAACTTTCACATTTGCTCACAAACATTTTGATGGCAAGGTTCCGGCAAGAGGAAAGTTAGAAAAGATTGATGAAGAAATGTTGGAGCTTATTGAATCGTATCCTGCCAAAATCGGCTCATTAATTAATACATATAAAATCAAAGACTCTGTTTTTGAAATGATGAGTCTGGCTAGAGCGGCAAATAAATATTTCAATGATTCGGAGCCTTGGAAGAGCGTTAAGACCGATAAAGAAAAATGTGCTACAACAATAAACATTTGCCTACAAACGATTTATACTCTTGCAGAAGTTTTTTCTCCGGTTTTGCCGTTTACCTCTGATAAGTTATTTAAAATGTTAAATGCTGAAAAAACATCTTGGCAAGAAAGCGGTAAGAGCAATCTTAAGGATGGTCATCAAATTAATAAAGCTGAAATTCTTTTCACAAAGATTGATGATAAAGTTATTGATGAACAAATAAACAAGTGGAGCAAACCGGAAGAGGAAGAAGAAAAGGTTCCTCAAATTACATTTGATGAGTTTATGAAAGTCGATCTTAAAATTGCAAAGATATTGCAAGCAGAAAAGATCAAGAAAAGTGATAAACTTTTGAAACTCCAAGTTGATCTTGGTAAAGAGAAACGTCAAGTGGTTGCCGGTATTGCTCAAAGTTATGAACCGGGAAGTTTGATTGGCAAAAAGATTGTGCTTGTTGCTAATCTTCAACCGGCAAAATTATTCGGTGTGGAATCGCAAGGTATGATTCTGGCAATTGAAGATGAGAATGGGAAATTAAGTGTGCTGGAAGTTGATTCGGACGTGAAAGTTGGCACCAAGGTAAGATAAGGAAATGCAAAGGTAAATGAGTAAAACTACTCCGGCTGCGCGAAATAGAACTATTACAATATCGGACAAGGAAATTGCCAAGTTCAGTAAGCAGTTGATTACTCTTAATACTAAAGCAAGTGTCAGTAAGATTAAGAATAAAACTATCAATCAAGATGTTTTTACAGCGATAGATTTTTTGCCTAATAAGTTTATTGATCTTTTATTTATTGATCCGCCGTACAATATGAATAAGACTTTCGGTGTCGCGAAGTTTAAGGAAAGTTCAATAGAAAAATATGCAGATTGGCTTGACGGTTTAATTGCAAAATTGGAACGGACTCTTAAAGATACTGCTTCAATATATGTGTGCGGCGATTGGAAATCGTCAACCTCAATACACCTTGTGTTGATTAAATATTTTAAAGTGCGCAATAGGATTACTTGGGAAAGGGAAAAGGGAAGAGGTGCAAAGTCAAATTGGAAATCTAACTCGGAAGATATTTGGTTCTGCACAAAATCAGACGATTACTATTTCGATGCTGAATTGGTAAAACTCAAAAGAAAAGTAGTAGCACCTTACAGAACGGGTGAGGGTGAACCAAAGGATTGGGAAGAAACAGTAGATGGTGCTTTTCGATTAACATTCCCTTCTAATTTATGGAATGATATTTCGATACCGTTTTGGTCGATGCCCGAAAATACCGAGCACCCAACACAGAAGCCTGAAAAACTGCTCGCAAAATTAATTTTAGCCAGCAGTAAAAAAGGAGATATGGTTTTCGATCCTTTTCTCGGTTCGGGAACAACTTCGGTTGTTGCTAAAAAATTGGGGCGAAAATATTCGGGTATTGAAATTGATAAAAAGTTCGCTTGCGTTGCTGAAAAGAGACTGGAATTAGCAGGAACCGATAAAAAGATTCAAGGTTATAAAGATGGAGTATTCTGGGAGAGGAATACTATTAAGTTCATGAAATAAAGTCATAATTAATGGAACCGGAAAAGTCACTTGACTTTATAAATAACCATAACTAAAATAAATGTTGATTTAATTAATTTGGAGGAAACATATTTATGAATTTCAGAATTTTATTTATTTCTGGGTTATTAGTTTTATTATTTTCTGCATGTGCTACAACTAAACATTCTGAAATCGTAGTTGCAGAGTTTGGTAACAATGATGTTAAAATGGGTGAGTTTGAAGATGCCTATGCAAAAAATGTTGGTGGGGTAGAGGCAGCTAAAGATGATTCACTTAATGATTATGAAAAGTTCCTTGATTTATATGTCCCATACAGAATGAAATTGCGTGATGCTTTTGTACGTGGTTATTATCAAGATGAAGATCTGAATAAAGAGCTTAATGATTATAAGACAAAAGTTGGTGTATCATACATCGAGGAAAAATATATTGTAGAGCCTGGCATTAAAAGATTTTACGACCAACGGAAAGATGAAGTACGTGTAAGTCATATTATGATAAGAATTGATTCTTCAGATGCTGCAGCAAGGAAAGAGGCAGAAGCAATTTTAGATAGTATTAAAAATGGGGCAAGTTTCGAAGAGATGGCTGCTAAGTATTCTGATGATAGATTTTCAAAAAACAAAGGTGGTGATATTTATTGGTTTACTGCCGGACAAATTATCCCTTCTTTCGAAATGGCAGCTTATTCAACTCCGGTTGGAGAAGTTTGTCCTTACGTTGTTAAAACGAAATTCGGTTACCACGTTATAAAAGTTACTGATCGGCAGAAACGTCGATATAAAATCCGTGCAAGTCATATATTGGCAAAGTCAATGAAGGATGGAGAAAATGATTCTATCTATGCACGAAATAAAATAACAGTTATCTATAATGATATTAAAAACGGAGCATCTTTCGATTCTCTTGCAATGGAATTTTCTGAGGATCCAGGTTCAGCTAAAAATGGTGGCGACCTTGGATATTTTGAGAGAAGGCAAATGGTTCAACCTTTTGATGAAGCAGTATTTAAGTTAAAAGTTGGTGAAATATCTCCTATTATTAAAACTAGATTTGGTTTTCACATAATTAAACTTACAGATGAAAAGGAATACCCACCGTTTGAAAAGGAAGTTGATAAGCTCAGAGATATATACAAAAAATCTCGATATCAATATGATTATGATCAATATATTGATAGCTTAAAAAAAGAATTCAACTATGTAATCAACGAAAATTTGGTTAAACTTCTTTCAGAAAAAGAAAATCAGATTACATTAGATGATAAGTATAAAAGTAATGATGTTTATACTTCGCATAAAGATGAGAATATCATAACAACAAAAAACAGATCGGTTTCTCTTGATAGTTTATTAACATTCATGGATAAAAAACGTGAGTACAAAGGTAAAAAGTTAGATGCTTCGTTACTTAATAAAGGTATTAAGGGATATAGTAATAAATTATTATTAGAAGAAAAAGCTGGAACACTTGAGAATACTGATCCTGAGTTTGCAAAGTTAATGAAAGATTATAGAAATGGAATTTACATATTTAAACTTCAAGAAGATGAAGTTTGGAATAAAGTGAAAATTGATTCTACAGAATTGAAAAAACTGTATGAAGAAACTAAGGAAAATTATAAGACCCCGGATCAAGTTGATTTCAGTGAAATCTTCACATACAAAAAAGAGAAGATTGATACTTGTTATCAATTATTAAAAGATGGTGAGAAATTTGAAGTTGTAGCTTCAAAATATACAAAACGACGCGGGAATAAAGAGAAAGCTATAAATCATGGTGTAACAAATATTGACGAAAGTGAGTTATCACGTAAAGCAAATTCACTTTCTAAAGAAGGTGATTTTTCAGAACCATTTAGAGTAAAAAATGGTTGGGCGATTGTTAGACTGAACAGAAAAATTCCTTCAAGAATTAAAACATATGAGGAAGCTTTACCGGAATTGTCTAGCACTTATCAAGAAATGGAAAGTAAACGACTTGAAGAAGAATATAATAATAGATTAAAAGAACTCTATAAACCAAAATATTTTTATGAAGAATTAACAAATGCTTTCAAACCAGAAAATAATTAAAACAATTTTCTTCGGATTTATGATTGCTTATTTTGTGTCCTGTACTGAAAAGAAAGAAGAGGAAGAATATATTGCTAAAGTTGGAGATTCATATCTTACTGAAGAAGAAGTGGATCAAGTAATCTCTGCAAATGCAGATAGCTCTAAATTCAGAGAGGAATATATTCGTCAATGGATTGAAGATGAATTGTTATTCTTAGCTGCTAAGAAAAAAGGTATTCTTAATAGTGATGAGTATAAATCTTTAACCAAGCAATCATCAAAAATGACGGCAAATTCTTTAATGATTAGAAGTATAATAGAAAATGTTGAGATCGATGATGCTCCATCTTCAATCAGAAAATATTTTAATGACAACCCTGATGAGTTCAAATTAACTCAGCCAGCTATTCTGTATAACTATGCGGCATTTGATAAGTATAGTGATGCAGAAAGATTTAAGACTTCTCTTTTACAGAATAATTGGGAAGATGCAATAAATAAGATTCGGCATTCATCCGAATTGATCGATTTCGGGAAGGAGATTTTTTCGTATGTTGTGGAAAATTCTCCTGATTATTATAGTAAAATTTATAAAACACTCGTAAAGAATGAGATTAGTGAAGTACTGGAAACATTTGATGGTCGTTACATGGTTTTTCAATTACTTGATAAATATGATAAGAATGAAGTCCCGGATCTATCATTAATTTATGATTTAGTTAAAGAAAGATATATAGCACAACAGAGAGAATTGGCTTATAAGAACTTTATTAAACAATTATACTCTGATTATGGCTCAAGCATTGAGAGGTAAAAAATGAAATATATTACGATACTGCTGTTAATATTTATGCAAGTATTAATTGCTCAGGAAGTATTGGATAAGATAGTAGCAGTAGTGGATAACGAGATAATTCTCAAATCTGAATTGGATCTTCGTGTTCAGATGGAAGCTGCAAAGTCTAACTTAAATCCGGATGATCCTATTTTAAGGAAGAGAGTACTTAACGGCATGATAACCGAAAAGCTTCTTTATGCTCAGGCGAAGCTTGATTCCATCGAGGTCTCTGACGAGGAAGTTAAGCAAATGTTAGATAATCAGATGAATTATTTTATCCAGCAGTATGGCTCTAAGGAACGAGTGGAAGAAACTTATGGAATGAGTATCGAACGGATAAAGAAAGAATTTCGTGATGATACAAAAAAGAATTTGATGGCTCAAAGACTTCAACAGCAGAAATTCGGAGAGATTGATGTTACTCGACGTGAAGTTGAAGAATTCTACAAAACCTATAAAGATTCGCTAGGATTGATTCCTGAAAAGTTCACGCTGAGTCATATTTTTATTGACCCGTCAAAGTCACAGAATGCAAAAAAGAAAGCAAGAGAATTTGCTGAAGCACTTTTAGACTCACTAAAGAATGGTGCTGACTTTGCAGTGCTAGCCACAAAATATTCCGATGACCCGGGTAGTCGGGCTCAAGGCGGTGATCTTGGTTTGGTACAGCGTGGTGTTTTCTATCCAGAGTTTGAAGCAGCAGCATTTGCATTAAAGGAGGGAGAAATTTCCGATGTTGTGGAATCACCTGTTGGTTTCCATATTATTCAACTGCTTGAACGTAAAGGAAATCAAATTCACACACGGCATATATTGGTGATGGTAAAGAGTGATGATAAGTCTGACCTTAAGGCTATTGAGTTACTGACTGAAATTAAAGATAGTATAAGACAAGGTTACAATACCTTTGAATACTATGCTAAAAAATATAGCGATGATAAGGAAACTGCAAAATTTGGTGGTAAATTGGGTACGCTGGAAGTAGGTCAACTTGATAAACAAATACTGCAAACAGTTTATACAATGAAAGAGGGTGAAATAAGCGCTCCGAAAAAGTTGGTTATTGGTCCGAAAAAGTATGGTTATCATATAGTAAAACTTATTAAACGTGTACCAGAGCACGTTGCAAATATTGATAAAGATTATGATGATATAAAGAGATTAGCTGAGTATAGAAAGCGTGAGCAAGAATTTAAAAAGTGGGTGGAAGAATTAAAGTCTCATATTTATTGGGAAATAAAAATTTAGGTGAATATTGGAATTAAATAGCACAAATGCAAATGATATTGAACTTGTTGAAAAATTAAGTTCTTCTGTAAAGAGAATTAAATCCGAAATTGGTAAAGTTATTATTGGTCAAGATAAGATAATAGATGATTTACTTGTTTCAATTTTTGCTGGTGGACATTGTTTGCTCGTTGGTGTGCCGGGATTGGCAAAGACTCTATTGATAAAGACTTTAGCTGATGTTCTCGATTTAAAGTTTAGTAGAATACAATTTACTCCCGACTTGATGCCTGGTGATATTACGGGAACAGAAATAATTGAGGAAGATCAGATAACAAAAAAGCGATCTTTCAGATTTATTGAAGGACCGGTATTTGCAAATATAATTTTAGCTGACGAGATAAACAGAACTCCACCCAAAACACAATCCGCTTTACTCGAAGCTATGCAAGAACATAAAGTAACAGCTATGGGTAAAACTTATCAGCTTGATGAGCCTTTCTTTGTGCTCGCAACGCAAAACCCGATTGAGCAAGAAGGGACATATCCTTTACCTGAAGCGCAGTTGGATAGATTTATGTTTAACGTGTGGCTTGATTATCCAAGCTATCAGGAAGAAATTGAGATTATTAAATCTACTACAAGCGATTACATACCGGAGTTAGAAAAAATAATTTCCAAAGAGGAATTGATAGCATTTCAAAAATTAGTAAGACGCGTACCAATTGCCGATAATGTAATTGAATATGCTGTAAAAAAAGTTAAACTTTCCAGAGCGGAAAAAGATAATGATGTGCAGCTAAATGAATGGATAAGTTGGGGCGCTGGACCAAGGGCATCGCAATATTTGGTAATTGCTGCAAAAACCCGAGCTATAATGGAAGGAAGATATACCCCAAGCATTGATGACATTAAGTCATCACTTATTCCGGTTTTGAGGCATAGAATTATACCTAACTTTAATGCAGAAGCTGAGGGGATTACCTCGCTTGATATTATTTCAAAATTGATTGAAGAATAGTTAATGTTGATTAAGTCTAATAACCTTATGGGTACTCGAATTCTGAAAAGGTTTCTCCCTTTACTTCTAGTTTTTTCATTTCTTATAACTTCTTGTTCTAATAATCAAGAACAAATAAATCAGCAACAAGAAGAAGTAGCTCAACCGCAGCCTAATATTTATGGCTTATATGTCGATTCATTATCTCAGCAAGAAGGAGTAGTTAGGAAGAACGAAACTTTAACCGATATTCTTATACCGCATCATGTTACTTATCAACAGATAAGGGAAATAGCGAAAATTGCGCATGATAAATGGAACGTTCGTAAAATTCGTAAAGGTAAAAAGTATATTATCTATTCTTCCAAAGATTCGATTCCTACTGTAAAATATTTTGTTTATGAAAGTGACCCGATTAATTATGTGGTTGTTGAGTTTGGTGATTCGATTAGCGTTGTTAAGGGTAGTAAACCGATTAAAATAAAGGAGAGAAAAGCTGCCGGAGAAATAACAAGCTCATTATATCTAGCACTAAAAGAACAAAAGGTAAGTGATCTTTTAGCCTTAAAGTTGGCAGAAGTTTTTGCTTGGCAGATAGATTTTTATCGTATTTATAAAGGAGATAAGTTTAAAGTCCTTTTTGAAGAAGAATATGTAAATGGTGAGTTTATTGGAGTTGGAAAGATTATTGCTGCATATTTCCAACATCGAGGAGACGATTATTATGCATTTTATTTTAATCAAGATGATAAGGATGAATATTTTGACGAGGAAGGGAAAAGTTTGCAAAAAACATTTCTGAAATCCCCTCTTAAATTCAGCAGAATTACTTCCGGTTATACGAGACGGCGATATCATCCCGTTCTTCATAGATATAAAGCACATTTAGGAACTGATTATGCTGCACCTACGGGCACACCTATTTATGCAGTAGGTGACGGAGTTGTTATAGAAGCTCGTTATAAAAGGAATAATGGTAATTATGTTAAGATTAGACATAACAGTACTTATTCTACACAGTATCTGCATATGTCAAAAATTGCGAAGGGAATTAGACCTGGCGTGAAAGTTAAGCAAAAACAAGTGATAGGTTATGTAGGCAGCACCGGTTTGGCAACTGGACCTCATGTTTGTTTTAGGTTTTGGAAAAATGGTGCACAAATCGATCATCGGAAACAAAAGTTCCCTTCTTCGCATCCAGTTTCAAAAGATAATATGGAACAATATTTGAGTTATATGGATTCTCTGAAGACTATTATTGATTCAATGCAGATAGGTAATAATTCTGCTTCTGTGACTCAAGTCACTGCAAATCAATAAAAAAGATGGAAAATTCTTATTATTGTATATATTTTTCTAAGAAATACTTTTAAAGCGTTTAAATTAAGGTAATGCAACTGAAAGCGATAGAAAAAAAATTTAGAAGTGTAGGTCTTTCAGAATCGGTAAATTTTTTCGAAGACGAGAACAGAAATTTATTGATAATGCCTTTACAAGTGATTGCATCTCTTGTAATTGTTGTTGGGGTTTTTTCATTAATCTTTGAAGTAAAATACTTTGCCGATTTTACACTTGATATTTATTTCGGTAGAGTAATTGCAACAATTATTGGTTTTGGTGTTTTAGCGCTGACCTATACGGATATTGGGAAAAAGTATCCGGTATTTCTAATTCATCTTCTGCTTTTGACTATAATTGGCTCTTTCGCTTCAATTATATTGTTAGTACCGAAAAGTATATTCGTAAATTCTCAACTTCTCGCTCTAATTATTTTTACTTCGGCGTTATTTCTTAGTTGGGATATAAAGAATCAAATTATTTTAGCTATCTATTATAATGTTCTTTTTGCAATCTCGATCTTACTGAATGATTCGAGTATTTATTTCCTTCCAAATTTTTATACAACTTTTATTTTCGTACTGTTTATTTCGGTGATGAGTATTATTGCCACTACAGTAAATTATAAATTGAGGCAGAGATTAGTTAATCAAACAACGGAAGCGCAGGAATATTTAGAGTATGCAACTGAGGGAATATTTAAAGTTGATATGGAATATAACTTTATGGGTGCCAATGCTTCTTTTGTACAGATGATGCATTTCCCGACAAAGCAAGAAATGTATGAGACAACAACTTTAAAGGACCTTTTTAAAAGTGAAGCATTATTTGAGGAATTTGAAATACTAATTAAAAATACTGGTGTAGTAATTGACTATGAAACAAAGTACCGCAGTTTTGATGGTGATATTGTTGATGTAACTATAAATGCTAAAGTTAGGAAAAACAGAAGGGGCGAAGAACAATTTATTGAAGGAAGTGTTTACGATATTACAAATAGAAAAGAAGCGGAAGAAAAGATAAAAAAATATAACCGTGAATTAGAAAAACTAAATCAAAATAAAGATAAGTTTTTCTCTATTGTTGCTCATGATTTAATGACACCTTTTACAGCATTGCTGGGTTATTCGGAAATATTGGCAAGAGAATATAATGAACTTGATAGAGAGACTATAGGTAAGTTTGCTTCAGACATTAATACCGTTGCAAGTAAAGCACATGGATTACTTGAAAACTTGTTGAATTGGACAAGGGTTCAAACTGATAGAGTGATTTTCAATCCTGTTGAATTTAATCTTCACCCAATTGTCGAGGATATTTTCCATTTCAATAGTGAAAATGCAAAAGTTAAAAATATTACTTTAGTAAACAATGTTATGTTGACAGAAATGGTTTATGCTGATGTTAACATGCTGAGTACCGTGTTAAGGAATTTGATTTCCAATGCTATTAAATTCACTGATGAGAATGGAAGGATATCTGTTACAACTAATGTGAGTGATGATATAATGGAAATATCCGTTACCGATAATGGAATGGGAATGAGTACAGTTGAGTTGAATAATTTATTTGATGAAAACTTTCAGTACTCTGGGACAGGGACTCATAATGAAAAAGGTACCGGATTAGGATTGATACTATGTAAGGAATTTGTTGAAAAGCATGGTGGTACGATAAAAGCGGAAAGCAGACTTGGTGAGGGAACTACAATTACTTTTACGATAAAAAGTCACAAATAATATATCTTAATAAAAAACTTTCGTTTGTTTATCTTCTTTTGTATTTATTGTCTTTTACTATAGAGTAAATGATTTAATATAAAAGTTTAAACTGTCTCGTCTAATAGTATATTGTTGCATTAATTATGGTGCAAGTTTAAATTAAGTGGTAAAATATTAAATTAGAAAAAAGGGGAATAGATAAAAATCAATGAAGGTGAAGGAGCGCTTCCTTCGCAATTTGAGCAGTCGGAATATTCATTACTTGGCAGATGGATTTCACCTAATTGGGGTGGCAGTCAATTACAGATAAACGGTGATTTGGATTATTTTGAATGGCAGAATGTATCCGATAGTAACATAGAGCAAAACTTCTTTTCACAAGAAGATGATTTTTTCAATTATTTACTTTCCGCTACATATTCCTATCGCTTTGCTAATGATTTTTATTCCAGAATAAATACTCGGTACCAATACCAGAATTCCTATAAAATGGTATCGGGCAAAATGGAGTTTGAGAAAATTTTTCCAAAGGGGAATTCCTTAAAATTATCCTTTTCCTCAATTGCTAATGCTCCTAACGTTTCGGAATTGTATGGAAGTTATCAAAGAAAGGCTATAATATCAGAGGGGCAGGATGAAAAATCCTTTTTAGTAAAAGGTAATCCGGAACTTGCTTATATGAGGTCGAATAAAATTTCTGTTGAATTTCTTCATCGTGCATTTAACAATTCATTACAAATTATTCTACAACCTTTTGCCGAATCTATCGATAACTCCGTAGAGCAAGGAACAATTAACTCGGTTAAATTATGGAATACCGGGGAAATATTGCGGGATGCAAAATACATTAATGTTAATAGGGATATTATTTACGGAACATATTTTTTTGTTAATGCAAGAATTATCGGACAGTTGTTCTTTACTTCGGAAATGCAAATGCTTTCGAAAGGGGAAGCCGATTATTTGCCAACTTTTAAAAATTATTCACGGTTAAATTATACATTCCCAAAAGCCGGAACAGTTACGGCAAGTTGGTATTATAGAAGTAAAACATATTGGGATGAATATACTGTACAAAGTATGAACGACTACTACAAAAAATCAGGATTTGACGGGGTGTTACCGGAAACTTCAGTAGTAAGTTTGTTCTACGCATTAACATTAGAGCCTTTTTATATTTTTAAGTCATTACAACTAAAAATCATATTTGAAAATATTTTTGATAGGACTCAGAAATTCATACCTGTTGGCAATAGTGTTTAACCGTGCTTTTATTTTTGAAGTGGCTGGTGAAATTTAGATGTTGTCAGTAATTTTCCAAATTAGAATATCTAAACCGTTTTAATAGATTGAACTTTGGAGCTAATTTTCTTAATTTGCAATCCCTAAATGGCGCGTTCGTCTAGTGGTTTAGGACGCTGGCCTCTCACGCCGGTAACACGGGTTCGAATCCCGTACGCGCTACAATTCTGCCGGTCATTCCGGCATTTTTTTATTATTGATTCCATGAAGCATTATAAAAAACACATATTCATTTGCGAAAACACCCGAGAAGAAAAAGATCAGAGAAAAAGCTGCGGAAAAGCTAATTCGGCAGAGATAAGGCAAGTTTTAAAATCCAGGTTGAAAGAGCTAAATCTATCCGTAGAAATAAGAGCCAATGCTGCCGGTTGCTTGGGGCAATGTAATCATGGACCTATTGCTGTTGTATATCCCGAAGGTGTGTGGTACAAACACTTGAATGTAGATGATGTTGAGGAGATAATAAAATCGCATTTGATAAATAACAGACCGGTTGTAAGATTATTATTGGAAGAAGATGAGTAGAGAAGAAAAAAATAGGATGAAGAAAGTTCTTTCTATTCTGAAAAAGGAATATCCCGAAGTTAAACCGGCGCTCAATTTTACAACACCTTTTGAATTATTAATTGCAACAATACTTTCAGCGCAATGTACCGATGCAAGAGTTAATATTGTAACGGAAAAACTTTTCAAAAAATATAAATCACCCAAAGATTATTTGAAGGTACCTAACGAAGAATTGGAAAAAGATATTTACTCAACCGGGTTTTACAAACAAAAAACAAAAAGCATCAAGGCGTGTTGTAATCAATTGATAGAGGAATACGATGGGGAAGTTCCTGCGGATTTTGAGAAGCTTACAAAGTTGCCTGGCGTTGGACGAAAAACAGCCTCGGTTGTAGCGGGTAATGTTTTTGGTATTCCTGCCATTGCTGTGGATACTCATGTTATACGTCTCACAAATCTTCTCGGATTTGTTAATACAAAAGATCCTAAAAAGATTGAACTTAAGCTCAAAGAAATTGTTGATAAAAAGGATTGGATTAATTTTACTCACTGGTTTATTGCACACGGACGTAAAGTTTGTATTGCACGCAGACCAAAGTGCTTGGAATGTGTATTGGTTAATGAATGTCCAAATAAAAGCGTTTGAAAATTTTAATGGAGGAACGGAATGGATAAAGAACTGAATAGAGATGAATGTTTGGCAATATTAAAAGAGCATACGAAAAGTGAAAGTTTACTGAAACACGCTTACTCCGTTGAAGCTTGTGTTGCTGCTTATGCGCGTAAGTTTGGTGAAGATGAGAACTTTTGGGGTAATGTTGCTCTGCTTCATGATTTTGATTATGAG
>Ga0256913_10001250_pt1 | contig 13108 bp, 10 predicted proteins | sample Axial_MatmetaG_FD_185970 | JGI IMG/M metagenome (GOLD analysis project Ga0256913, IMG submission 185970) | Deep-sea worm associated microbial mat communities from Axial Seamount, Juan de Fuca Ridge, Pacific Ocean - Axial_Mat | ecosystem: Environmental > Aquatic > Marine > Oceanic > Microbial...
GATATTAGTGTTGCAGACTGTAAAGTATTATCAAGTTTTACTTTATGATTTTAATAATTTAAGTTTTATTAAAATATTTACATTATTGTGTAATATTTAAAATTATGGTATGAGTTTTATTTGTTATAATTGTTAAAAATAATGCTGTACTTACAATAAATAATAGAGGCAAATAAAACCAAAAACTAACTATACAAAACCTGTTTACCAATGGGGCTTTTTTAAAATAGTGATGAAAAATTAAAATATTTATATGAAGAAATAAGCTTGAATGGCCGTATTAATAATCTGATTTATAATTGTTATGAATATGATATGGGCAAATTGACATCAAAAAAAATTACGTTTAAAAAACTAAAAAAAATCTTTCCAAACTTATCAGTAAACTCAGGCGTAGAAGATAGATTTATATTAAACCGTTTTTTTTATCGCAAAAAGAACCAAATTAGATGTATTTTTACTTAGTTTCAGCTCTTTTTTGTGCTCAAACATTTTTGTGATTATTTCAAGCTCTATGCTAATGGTTTCTTTTAACGATTCTTGAATTGTTGCGTTGGAACTATTGATTGCCAGGTGATTATAAGTATAGAGATTCCAATCCCTATAAAAACAGGGGAGAAGAGTTTCAGGCGTGCAATAAAGTTTTTTATTAAGCGGGGCATACGACCAGTTGAAAGCTCTGTTGGATTATTAAACCAAATAAAGATAATGTTGTTGCAAAAAAAAACTTACAAGATATGTATCTTGTAAGCTTTTTTATTTAAAATATTTTCAGGATCAACCACCGGTAGCACTAAATCCACCAAATTTAGAAGTTCCCGCTTTAGGGTTGATACACATAACAGGTATTTTAGCCGAATTGGCAATGATTTGTTGCTCATCGGCACCTAAAACATAATCCTGAAAACTAATATTTTTTGTAGTCATAATCAGAATCATTCCGGCATCAATACTTTTTGAGTATTCGATTGATTCTTCTGCTAAATTCTTATCACCCGAAAGTTTGACGATTTCAAACTCAGCACCTTTTTCTGTCAAATAATTTTTTGAGAAAACGATGTTCGATTTTGTTTTTGTTTTAATCCTACTGTCTGTTGATTCTTGATAGCAAATGTGAATTTTTGCTTTGTAATATTTATGAAGGAAAGCTGCCCAAACAAGTTTTTCTTTCTGCTCGCGCTTAAAATCAACAGGGAATACAATACTTTTTAATTCATTACCCGGAGCATCTTGAACAACTACAAAAGGTGCTTTAGAGCCGGCAATAACTTTTAAAGCCCAGCTTCCTGTAAACTTCTGCATACCTTTCATGCCATGAGTTCCCATAATAACAAGCGTGGCATTCATTTCTTCAACAGCCTCGCTAATAGCAGTAAAAATACTTCCTTCGCGAACAATTAATTCTAGTTGAATACCGTGATCTTCTTTTGTTTTGTTTACAATATCCTGCAACTTGTTTTTAGCATTGTCAATTTCCTTTTGTTTTTTAACAACATGTATTAAAGCAACTGTATCATTGGTTGTTTTTGCAAAATTAACAGCATGTTCTAGTGCGTATCCTGCAACCTCTGAGAAATCCCAAGGTACTAAAATAGGTTCATTTATTTCCATAGTTATCTATTTATGCGATAAATAATTAGCTTTTAAATTGGTTAATGTATATGTATCAAGTCTTGTGCCATAATATACACAAAGTTAGCAAATTAACTTTCCCTTTCAAAATATTTAGTTCAAATATAATCTTTTTAAAATAAACTGAAAACAATTTTACCGGAAAATTTATGAAATGTATGTTTTTTTATTTCATTAACTGATTTATAGCAGCTTTGTATGTTGTTAAAAATTGAATTATTTAACGAATATCATTACCTTTGGCATAATTTGTAAAATAATAATCAAACTGTAAAATATGAGTATAGATTGGCAAAATTTACCTTTCGGTTACATCAAAACCGATTATAATGTACGAACTTATTATCGTAACGGTAAATGGGGTTCGTTGGAACTGTCTTCATCTGAACATGTTGATATACATATAGCAGCAACGGCTTTGCATTATGGGCAGGAATCTTTTGAAGGCATGAAAGCTTTTATGGGCAAGGACGGCAAAGTTCGCTTGTTTCGCTGGGAAGAGAACGCAAAGCGTATGCAGCAGTCTGCGCGAGGAATTTTAATGGCCGAAGTACCTACTGAGTTGTTTAAAAAGGCTATTATCAAAGCCATCAGAATGAATAAACGCTTTATTCCTCCGTACGGAAGCGGTGCTTCGCTTTATATCCGCCCCTTACTAATTGGTTCGGGCCCGCAAATAGGTGTAAAACCTGCCGAAGAATATTTGTTTATGGTATTCGTTACTCCGGTTGGTCCTTATTTTAAAGAGGGTTTCAAACCGGTTAATATGCTGCTTACTAAAGAGTTTGACCGTGCAGCACCACAAGGTACAGGGCGTTTTAAAGTAGGTGGTAACTATGCGGCTAGTTTAACTTCGATGAAAAAAGCACATGAAGAAGGTTTTGCCAATGTTTTGTTTCTTGACTCCAAAGAAAAGAAATATATCGATGAATGTGGTCCGGCCAATTTCTTTGGGATAAAGGACAATACCTACATCACGCCAAAATCGGATTCTATTTTACCATCGATAACTAATATGAGCTTGATTACCCTTGCCGAAGATTTAGGTTTAAAAACTGAACGTCGGCAAGTTGAAGAAAGTGAATTGGAAAGCTTTGAAGAAGTGGGGGCATGCGGTACGGCTGCCGTGATTAGTCCTATTGGTAAAATTGTAGACGACGAAACCGGCAAAGAGTTTAATTATGGTACGGAACCGGGGCCGATATCAACAAAATTATACAATAAATTACTGGCAATCCAAACCGGCGACGAAGCCGATAAGTATGGCTGGGTTGAGCTTGTCGATTAGCAATATTTGGCTGTAAAATTGTAAGGGCGCAAAAAATTCTCGTACGGAGAAATCTTTGCGCCTTATACTTTTGCAGTTTTTCAGTAATTAGCCCTGAACGGAAATGCTGTAAGCAAATTATCGTAAGAGTTTCAGACAAATATACCATTTGAATCTTTTTGTCATTTAATGGTCATTGATAGTCATTTAGTAGTCATTTTCAGTACTTCCTTAAATCCGCAAACCCTACGAGCTTTTTATTGACTGTCAGTAGTTTATGCAAACATTTAAACTCTTGGTTAAGTGAAAGCTCGTAGGGTTATATCCTTAATATTCATTTATTTGCAAAAAGGCTTGCGGATTTTAGGTACTTTACAAAATGATCATTAAATAAGGCAGAGCTAATGACTATAAATGACAAAATATCCGAACAAAAAAATTGCTCTAAAAAGCTTACAATTACTATGCTTTTAGCTTTTTCGTTTAAGCACTAATTAGAGCGTGTCCATAAAGTCAGCCTTTTTGTAACAATTTATTTTTTTGCACTTTGTTAGAAGTTTGCAGTCTACAGTATGCAGTCAGGCAACTTACTGCAATTCAGCTTCTTTACTGCCTACTGGAAACTGTATACTGCTTGATAAATTAATAAAAGCACTTATTGTAAACAAACAGTTGCGACTTTAAAGACACACACTTTACATTTCATCCAATTCTTTTTTCATTTCTTTAATTTCATCATCATCATCAGTCGGGCTTGCAGTTTTTTTAATATTAATTGTTACGGTATCTGTTTCAGCAGTGTTATGTTCTGTTTTTGCCCTTATATTATCCTGTAAACTTAAGCCGTCTTCGGTCATAATCCAGTATTCCTCGGCCATATTTCGGTCATAAACTCCTTGTATGTTATTAATATCATAGGCTATTTGGAAGATATTTTTGTCCAAATAAATTGTTTTTCCTACCGGGATACTTAAATAGACATTTAATTCCTGATCTCTTACCGTTTTTTTACCGTTTATTTGAAAATATCTATTCAGTATTAGTAGCGAATCATCCTGTTGCCAATTGTATGAAAGGTTTTTTGCATTCTCGAAGGCTATATCTTTTGTCATGCCTCTGGATTCTTTGGAAATTACCAAGTTTATTTTGTCGTCGTAGCTTTTCTCGATATACAATCGTGGTTTGCCCGAAAGGGCTAAATCATTCTCAAAATCGACATATACCCTGTTGAAGCGTTCCCGCACCCGGTGCCTATCATAAGTGCTGGTCGGGTTCTTTAGCATGATAAATAAAGTGTCGGGCTCGCTGTTAAGTGTATAATCTTTTGTTATTTCGGCATTTGATTTAAAGTTATAAGCTGTTCTGAAACCGGCTACAATCAAAGTCATTAAACTAACTACCCACAAGGCTGCACCGATAATACCAATGGCACGGTTTCTTACCTTAAAACGAAATATTAGTTTTAGGCTAAAGTAGATTATTGCCAAAGCCGGTATTATGATTACCAAATACAATGATATCATACCTGAATAAGTCGTAAAAGGATCAGCAAATAATTTAATTAAATCTGTAACTGCAAAATTAATATCGTTCCATGTAAATGGGGAGAAAATGGTGCCGTTAAAGAATAAAATGCCTGTAAACGAGCCAAGTACACCGAGGCTTGTTAAAAATAACCAAATACCCAATATTACCAAAATTACTTTAAATGCAATCATTGCAATTTTTCCTGTAAATTGAACTATTGATGTTGTATTATCGCTTATTTTTGAATAAGTTTCGCTTTTTTGCCATTTACTAAAACTTGTTTTTACATTACTAAATTCATCTTTAATCGACTTTTCAATATTTTCAATATTTATCGATTCGCCGCGCATTTCAAGTTTTTGGCTAGTACTGGTTGCTTCGGGAATAATTATCCATAATAATATGTACACCAACAAACTAGCACCATAAAATAGCGTAGCTAAAACAAATATCACACGTACAATAACCGGGTCTATACCAAAATAGGCTGCAATACCTGCCGATAATCCGCTAACAACCCTATTGTCAGGATCGCGATATACTCTACGGTTTGTTTTTGTAGATTGGTATGTTTTGCTTTGTGGTTCGGCATGAATTTCGTCCTTTTCATACACATCATCAAAAACTTCCGGTGTACCCATTATTTCAATAATATCTTCAATATCGCTAATGTTGATTACTTCCTTGCCCGTATTTGTTTTTTCCTGAAAAAGCTCAGCTATTCGTGCCTCAACATCGGCTATAACTTCGGTTCCTTCTTCGGTATTTGAAAATTTATTTGTTATAGAGTTCAAGTAATGTTGTAGCTTTTTGTATGCGTCTTCATCAAGGTTAAAAATGAGCCCGCTTATATTAATTCTTATCGTTTTTTTCATGTGTTTATTTTTTATTGTTTTTTAAGGCCACATGGAACATCCAAAATAATCATTCCTTTTTGTATCAAAGGTATTTGTTGCAGATGTTTCATTGTTTAAGTTTATTTTATAAAGCCCTCTGGTTAAGGATTTTATTTGTAAGTAAATTGATTAAGAGATTAATTATTGAGTAATTGTACCTTAATTTATTCTCGTTTTTTTGATTTAGTATTTGCCTCTAATGCTTTTGCTGTTTTGGGTTTAAGGTTTTTTACCATGTCTACAGCCTCAACAAGTTCTGTCCATGAGTTGTCTAATCCTGCCAAAAACTCCTCGCCTTTGGTAGTTAGTTTGTAGTATTTCCGTGGTGGCCCCTGTGTGGACTCTTCCCAGCGATAGCTTAATAAACCGGCGTTTTTTTGTCTGGTAAGTAGCGGATAAAGAGTTCCTTCAACCACTATTAGCTTTGCTTCTTTTAGTTTGTTTATTATATCTGATGCGTATGAGTCTTTCCCTGAAAGTATGGATAAAATACAGTATTCAAGTACTCCTTTTCTCATTTGTGCTTTAGCATTTTCTATTTTCATGATATTTCTTTTTTATTGTTGAAATTCAGCTTTTCTTTGTCCTGAAAGATTAAATTGTTTCTATATGTTTTTTTATTTTCTTATCAAGAAATAAGTCCGACTGATTTATGACTTCTTTTTTGCATTTTGGTGGATATTGCTCATGTTTACCGGATATCCTTTCATTTCAAGTTTTTGTGCAAAAGTTATAGCTTCGGGTAATAATATCCATAAAAGGATATAAATAAGTATCCCTGCACTAAAAAAGAGGACGGCCAAAACAAACAGTACCCTGAACAGTATCGGATCCAGATTAAAGTATGAGCCCAGGCCGCTACAAACACCGCCTAAAATCCTATCCTCAGGGTTACGATAAAGCTTTTTTGAATTATGCCTATAGGTATAGTTTCGGCTTTTCGATTCCGGTTGCACATCACTCATAAAATCTTCGGGCATGCCCATTACCTCAATAATCTGGTTTACGTCTTCGAGGGTAATAACCTGTTTCGATTTGTTTATTTTTGTGGCAAAGAGTTCCGATATCCTGCCTTCTATATCTGCAACTACCTCTTGCCCTTCCTCTTTTATCGCAAAACAACGCTCAATTGAGTTAAGGTATTGTTGTAGTTTTACCAATGCATCCTGGTCAATAATATATATTAAACCGGCAAGATTGATGTTTTCTGTTATCTTCATTTTTTCAAATTTATTTAAATATTGATTTACCTTAGTTTATTGTTATTTTATTAAAATAATTCTCCCCCTTTGGTGTTAAATGAAAGTATTTTACTGGTTTACCCGATTCTTTGTTCCAATTATAACACAAAAAGCTATTAAGCTGTAAGTGTGATAATATCGGAAAAAAGAATTTCCCGGGATAATCGATTTGTGCCGATTGTAATTTTCTCTTTATTTCTTCGGCACAAGCATAATGTTCATGTAAAACCTTCAATACTTGATATTCTAGCTTTGTTTTATCATTAATTGTTTTCATGATATAATACTATATTATACACTCTAATCTTTTATGCAAAGATATGTAAAAATACTAGTACTATGCAACACATAGTACTAATATTTTTTAATTATTTTGGTTGGCTGTTATAATTTACTGAATATCAGTAAGTAAAAACGATGTTGCTTTTTGGAGATATTTCGTGTAATTTTGCTAAAAACTAATGTTTTGTACTTTTAAAAACTATTGTTATCTTTAAAAATGGATAATTTTTGGAAAAAACTTTCTTTATTAGGCGTTTCAGACGAAATGCCTGTTTATTGGCAAAAAAGCATAATATTATATAATCAGGTTGCTAGGATGCTTGTATTAATCATTCTGTTTACCTCGGTTGTGATGTTTTATAAAATGGATATGGTTATCGTGCCCATTGCTTTTTTGCTTACTACACCGGTTATTGCCTTTTCGTTGTTTTTAAACATGAAAGGAAAAGTAAATATATCAATAATGATTATTTCCGTGTTTTTTCCACTTTTCTTTTTAGCAACATCGGTTTACTCAAAACTAAATGGCGAAGGGCTAGGCCTTATTTTTTATATAGCACCAAGGTTCGGAATAATAATAAGCATCATTTTTCCGGTTGTGTTGTATGGTTTTAGCGATTACAGAAAAGCTGTGTGGGGCGGGTTGACCGGCACCGTTGTTTTTATTACGTTTGACTGGTTTCATCTGCTTTTTGGGATAGATATCCACAACATTCCATATTACCCTAAGAATTATTTATTTGTTGTTTTTGGCTTGGCAATTGTTTTGATATTTTTTACCTTCCTTATCATTTTTTTACAGCGCATCAATACCGTATACGAACAACTTGTATTAAAACAAAAAGCAGAAATTGAAAAACAACGAGATTATGCAAACCAACAACACGAAGAAATCAAAAAACAGAAACAGCAAATAACCGACAGTATTGTATATGCCAGTAGGATACAAACTGCAGTACTGCCTCAAAAGTCGTATATAGAAAATATTTTGGAAAATTATTTTATTTTGTTTAAACCTCGTGATATAGTAAGTGGCGACTTTTATTTTTTCCAACAAAAAGGCGATTTAATTTATATCGTAGCTGCTGATAGTACCGGGCACGGCGTACCCGGTGCTTTTATGAGCATGTTGGGCATTACTTTTTTGAATACAATAATAAATAAAGAAGAATCGGCAAATAAAATTCCTTTCGTAGGTAGTTTTGTCGACCGTATCCAGGAAATAAGGACGAAAGAACCCAATGCAGCTTCTATACTCGATGCGCTTAGGGCGATGGTCAAAAACGCCTTGGGGCAAACCGGTGTCTTAGACGAAGCCAAAGACGGGATGGATTTAGCACTATGTATTTTAAATACCAAAACACTTAAAATACAGTATTCCGGGGCTCATAACCCTTTGTATTTGTTTCGAGATGATTCATTGATTGAATATAAAGGAGACAGGATGCCCATAGGGATTCATTTAAAGGAAAAACCGTTTACTAATCATACGATACAACTAAAAAAAGGAGATGCTTTTTATTTGTTTTCCGATGGATTTGTTGATCAATTTGGTGGCAAAAGCAATTCAAAATATAAAGCAAAAAGGTTTAAACAGTTTTTGGCAGAAATTCAAGAAAATACCATGTCCGAGCAAAAAGAAAGACTGTTAAATGAGTTTAAAACATGGAAAGGAACATATGAGCAAGTTGATGATATTATTATTATCGGTGTGAAAATATAATCATACAAATTTATTCCGGTTAATGGTAATGTTAAAAAATATGGCATTAGCAGAATCTTTCACAAGGATAAAAAGCTAGCTGTTTATTTCCGGCACATCAGTTTTATTTTCAGCCTCTTCGGTTTCCATATCTTCGCCCGAAGTTGCTTTAAGGAAATCAATCTCGTCTAACGAGAATACCATGTCGATATCCAAAACCATAATGAATTTTTCGTTCCGGCGGACAATCCCTGTGATGAAATCAGAGTGGTATTTGCTGCCCAGGTTGGGTGCGGGTAACATCTTGTCTGAATCAAATTCCAGCACTTCCTGAACCGAATCAACAAGTGCACCAACTAAAAGCGAATCGTTATCCAAATTAATATCCATAACCACGATACAGGTATCCTTGGTAAATTCGGTTGGCGGCATACCCAATTTTATTTTGGTATCGATAACCGGTAAAACCTTACCTCGCAAATTAATTATTCCTTTCATGTACGGGGGCGATCCCGGAATATCGGTAATATATGGAATTTCAAGTATATGAAGTAATTTATTTACATGACAAGCAAAAACCTCTTCACCAAGTACAAAAGTCAGGTAGGATTTAATATCCATGTTTGCGTCAATATAAGCCATATTGTTCGTAATTAATTTAAAAAACGAAATTTATAAAGTTTTTCAAAGATAAAAAAATATCGACAATAATTTAAGCAATTTTAGCGTAAATCATTTATTTTTCATAAATTTAGCATATGGATGTTAACGGAAGCATAAAAAATGCCGCCCGGGCAATAAAAAATGCCGATGCATTATTAATTACAGCAGGTGCAGGGATTGGAGTTGATTCAGGCATGCCTGATTTTAGAGGAGACAGTGGCTTTTGGAAAGCCTATCCGCCTATTGCTAAATTAGGAAAATCGTTTAGCGAAATGGCCAACCCTGTTTGGTTCGAACAAGATCCGAAAATTGCTTGGGCATTTTATGGACACAGGTTAAATTTATATCGTGAAACCGTTCCGCATAAAGGATTTGAAATAATGCTTGATTGGGCTAAAAATAAGCCTTATGGTTATTTTGTCTTTACTTCTAATGTGGACGGTCATTTTCAAAAAGCAGGCTTTTCCGATAATGCTATTTATGAAGTACATGGCAGTATTCATCATTTTCAATGTAGCAAACCGTGTACGTATAATATTTGGGATGCTTCTAAAATTAATATCGATGTAAATTTAGAATTGTTTGAAGCACAAGAGCCTTTGCCGCATTGTCCTACTTGTGGAGCAATTGCCCGTCCCAATATTTTAATGTTTGGCGACTGGAACTGGCTTGGCGACCGTAGCTCAGCACAATCTGATGAATATCATAATTGGCTAAACGAGTTACAGACTGCAAATGCAAAGCTGGCTATTATTGAGTTAGGGGCAGGCCGTGCTGTACCTACTGTGAGGATGGAATCGCAGAAAATTTTTCGCAGAAATAATACAGAATTTATTCGTATCAATCCTCGCGATTATGAAGTGCCCGAAGGCGGAATTAGCATCCCCTTAGGTTCAAAAGAAGGACTTGAGCGTATTTTAGCTTATCTTGGTTAATTTGGTTTTATTTTACCGCTTTAAATAATTCGGATAATCCGTAATGATACCATCTACGCCCATATTGATTAGCCGGTTAATTTTTATGGAATCGTTTACCGTCCAAACATTGATTTTTTTGTTTAGTGAATGTATCTTGTCTATTAAGCTTTGTGTAGTAAAAGGATAAAAAGTACTTATTTCTGTAGCATAGGCATATTGTTCCAAATTGGTAAATTTGAATTCACCATCATAAATTAATGGGATAAATGGAAAATCGGCTATAAAAAGCTTGTGCAGCACAATATCTTTATCTATTTTCCTTATTTTTTTCAAGGCTTTATCGTTAAACGAATGAACGATTACCCAAGATTTAGCATGATACTTATGAATAGAACTTACCACTCTTTGTTCAATGCCCGGATAATAAGCATCACCTTCCTTAATTTCAATAACTAAAGTGGCTTGCTGGTTAATTAATTTGAGTACCTGATTTAAGCTGGGGATTTTTTCATTCTTATATTTTTCAGAATATTTAATTCCTGCACTATATTTCTTTAGTTCCCTATAAGTTAAATTTTTAACCAAGCCTTTGCCATCGGTTGTACGGTCAATGCTTAGGTCGTGCATAACAATTACTATATTGTCTTTTGTTTGTTGCACGTCAATTTCTATCCGGTCAACCTTGTTGTCCAAGCCTTTTTGAATGGCTGCTAAAGTATTCTCGGGGGCAAGGCCACCTGCACCCCTGTGTCCTGTTAAAATTACAGGTGTGTCTTTTGCTAAACTGTCTTTGCCCGAATATAAAACAGGAGATAAAGCGATAAAAAAATAGATAACAATTAAAAAAACAAGGCTTAAGAAAATGAAAAATGCTTTCTTCATGATTACTTCTTTATGTTGGCTAAAACAAAAAACTTGTCTAAATTAGTGATTTATTATTACATTCACAGTTTAAAAATAGGATTTTAAAGCATAACTTTAGCCATCTTAAAAAATAATTAAATTAATATTTCATGAAGAAGTATTTATACTTAATATCTATTTTGTTGCTATTCTTTATAAGCAAAAATGTTTTAAAAGCACAAAAAAATAACCTTTCAAGCCTGAGTATAGAACAAATTATGCAAGGTTCGGATTTTATCGGGAATTTGCCAAACTATATTGACTGGGCCGACAACAGCAAAGCGTTTTACTTTTATTGGAATCCTGAAAAAGCTTTTAGCGATTCGCTTTATGCGTATAATATCGAAACAGGCAAAACAGCAAAAGTAGATTTCGATACCGAATGGGCTTTGCCTTCCGGTGGTGTTTTTAATGCAGATAAAACAAAAAAAGTATATCTTAAAAATGGCGATATTTTTTATGTTGATATAGCTGCGGACAAAACTATTCAAATAAGTAATACGCTAAATTGGGAAAGCAGCGCAGGCTTTGTGCAGAACGACAACAAAATAGTGTATCGTTCGGATAATAACCTTTTTACTTGGGATATTAAAACGGGGGCAACAGAGCAAATTACTAATTTTAAAACCGGTACAGAATTAATAAAAACTGATGTCCCTACCAATCCTAAAGAAAAATGGTTGTATAACGACCAGTTAAGGCTTTCGCCGGTACTTGCTGCTAAAAAAGCAAAACGCGATGCCGGTAAAGCAATGGGCGAAAAAGAAAAACTGAAAAGACCTTTGCCTATTTATCTTAAAGGGAAAAGGCTGATGTGGGCAAATTTAAGCCCTGACGGAAAATATGTGAGCTATGTATTGGTTAAAAGAAGTAAATCGAAACATACTGATGTACCAAATTATGTAACCGAATCAGGTTATACCGAAAATATTAACGCAAGATCAAATGTTGGAGGGAAACCTGCAAAATATGTGTTTTATATTTATAACCGTGAACTACGGAAAACTACTGAGGTTGATTTAAAAACACTCGACGGTTATGATTATGTTCCGGAATTTACCAAAGATTATCCTAACAAGAAATATGAAAATAAAGACCGTATTGGATACATCAACGGTCCTTATTGGAGTAGTGATGGGAGAAATGCTTTTGTTGAGATAAGCTCAAACGACCATAAAGACCGATGGATTGCTTTGCTGAATTTAGAGAATGCATTGGTAAAAACTTTGGAGCACCAACATGACGAAGCTTGGATTGGCGGCCCCGGCGTAGGTTGGTTTTCTCGCGGCGAAATGGGTTGGATGCCCGATAATGAACATATTTGGTTTAAATCTGAAAAAAGCGGTTATGCGCATCTTTATGTTATGGACATAAAAAAAGCTAAAAAGAAAGCGCTTACCAAAGGTAAATTCGAAATTTACAATCCTAAAATTTCAAATGATAAGAAATATTGGTATTTCACTGCTAATAAAATACATCCGGGCGACAGGCAATTATACCGTATGCCGATTGAGGGCGGTAAATTTGAACAATTAACCGGCATGACGGGTAATAATGAAGTGAGTATTTCGCCCGACGAAAAATATTTCGCCATCAGGTATTCCTATTCAAATAAACCATGGGAAATTTATTTGATGAAAAATCCTGTTTTTACCGAAAATCCTGAAAAGGCGGTACAAATAACGCACTCTACTACCAAAGCGTTTGAAAATTATAAATGGCGCGAACCTCAAATTATTACTTTTAAAGCAGAGGATGGCGCAATGGTGCATGCACGTTTGTATACGCCCGAAGGAAGCGTAAAAAACAAAGCCGCTATTATCTTTGTTCACGGTGCCGGTTATTTACAAAACGCACATAAATGGTGGAGCGGTTATTATCGCGAGTATATGTTCCATAATTTGTTGGTAGATAACGGTTATACCGTTTTGGATATAGATTATCGGGCAAGTTCCGGTTACGGCCGAGATTGGCGCACGGCTATTTATCGGCATATGGGTGGCAAAGATTTATCCGATCAAGTGGATGGAGCAAAATACTTGATTAAAGAGCAGGGAATTAATTCTGAAAAAATTGGG
>Ga0256913_10001251_pt1 | contig 13107 bp, 13 predicted proteins | sample Axial_MatmetaG_FD_185970 | JGI IMG/M metagenome (GOLD analysis project Ga0256913, IMG submission 185970) | Deep-sea worm associated microbial mat communities from Axial Seamount, Juan de Fuca Ridge, Pacific Ocean - Axial_Mat | ecosystem: Environmental > Aquatic > Marine > Oceanic > Microbial...
AGAGTATAAAGCAAATGTAACTAAAATTGATAGATTTTATCCAAGTAGTAAAACTTGTTCTAATTGTGGATATGTTTTAAAAGAGTTAGATTTAAAAATAAGAGAATGGAGTTGTCCATCTTGTAATTCAAAACATCAAAGAGATGTAAACGCATTAATTAATATTCATAGAGTTGGGGCATCAACTCTAGCAGGAGAAGTTGTAAGAGCTACATCTGTAGCCTAACTTTGTTGATAGCTTAATCCATCCACCTATCGCACGGGGATTTAGAGTCCAATTGCTTTAGCTATGGGGAGTATGTCAAAAAAATAAGATATAATGTCTATTATAATATATATCATAAGGAATAAACAGATGAAAAAAATAGTACAATCTGCCATTGCATCAGCATTGATGCTTATGCCTATGTCCACTTTTGCAGGAATGAGTCAAGAAGAGATTGCCAAAGCTACACAAAATCCACTAACAGCAATGTATAGTGTACCTATCCAAAATAATACATACTTTAATGCAGGTCCATCCAGCCAGACAAAAAATGTAGCCAATTTTCAACCAGTCATTCCTATAGACTTCAATGATGATTGGACACTAGTGACTCGTACTATTATGCCACTTACTTATTTACCTTCAGATATGGCAAAAAGACCATATATTGGGATAGATGATGATTCTCAGTTTGGTATTGGTGATACAACATTTACCGCTTTTTTCACTCCAAAAGATCCAGGAGATAGTGGTTGGTTGTGGGGTGCTGGTCCAGTACTTTATCTACCTACAGCTACCAATGACTCTCTTGGGACCAAAAAATGGGGTGCAGGTCCAGCAGCAGTTGCTTTAAAAATGGATGGTAAATGGGTATATGGTTCACTTCTTATGCATGTTTGGTCTTTTGCAGGTGCAGGACAAAGTCAAGGTATCGATAAGGTCAATATGACTACTATCCAACCATTTGTCAACTACAACCTTGATGATGGGTGGTTTGTTGCTTCAGTACCATTGATTACTGCCAATTGGGAAGCTGATAGTGATAACCGTTGGACAGTGCCAGTTGGATTGGGTGTTGGTAAAGCAATGAAGTTTGGCTCTATCCCAGGGACAGCACAAATTCATGCGTATTATAATGTAGTCACACCAGATAATGGCGGAGAGGATTGGCAATTGCGTGTTCAGATACAGTTGCTCTTCCCAAGATAGTCAAATAGAATTTAAGGATAATATAAGTATCATATCAGGAGCTGAGATGCCAGCAAAAAGATACTATTTTATTTAGGATTTAGTACCTGGCACTTAAGTTCAACTATATCTGACCCTAAGTCTGACCCACTGCTCCTTAGCTATCGATAAGTTTACCAAAGCGTATAAAGTCGCATATAGCACCGCTTTGTCCTATGCCTACTACCATATCTCTGAGATTTTTGCAGATTTGATATGGTGTGCTTTCTCCGTGGGCTGCTTCGTTTCTGATGGGTTGGATGGTAGTGATGTTTTGGGTGATAGAGCCAAATATAAAGTATTTGAGAGCATATTTGTTGATGTGGTCGTTGATTGCTTGTTTGATGGTAGGGTTTTTTAGTAGATATCTGTTGGTGCCAATGTTTGGCTTGTGGGTGCGGTAGTCGTTGAGTGTAAACTCTATACCTTGTACTGTGTAGTTTATATGTTTTAGTTTGTCTTCTTTGTCTATGAGGTATATGAACAGTTTGCGTAAAAAAAGATATAGTTCTTTTTCAAATGCTTTACTTAGGTGGATGACTACAGCTGTGAAATCATATAGTGGATCATTTTTGTTACTCAAAAATTCAATCTCAGCAGATATGAGTGCATCTTGAGTATTGGGGTGTAGGCTATAAAACACATCATCCCCAAAACGGTGGTCTATTAGCCGTTGTTTGATTTCAAGTCTTTGTTCGCTTTTAAATATCTCAGTAAAGAAACGAAACTCACTATCCTCTTCAAAATAGTTTATAGGCTCATCCATATCTATCACTAGTGGATATACATATTGGCTACCATATACAGCAAAATGATGCCCACCAAAATTGGGCGTGGTAAAGTTGCCCAATACTTGGTCTCTGACTTGTTTGAAGGCACCATGGACTATTTTGCGTATATCACTGATGATAAACCAGTTTTCTACATCAAGAGATTTTTCTTTGTAGTATGCAGGTGCATTTACATCCTGAACCCCTGGCAATACTTTGATAACTTTTGCTACATACATACTAGCATAATCTGTCAAAAAAAGTTGCAATGGATTATCCTCATCGACACTAGCATAAATCTGTTGGAGTATCTCTTCAAATGGATGTTCATAGTCTCTAAGCTTTGAGCGTATCTTACCAAAAGCTACTGTGGCGTTTGTTTGTACCTCCTGTTGCAACAGTATATTGATGTGTTGTTCTATGACATCATGTTGATAGTATGGATTGTAAAGTATTAGAAGATTGTGCATTATCTGTCCATATAATGATATGAGACGATTATATCATAAAGGTGCTTATTGGTTTGGGGCAGGTATTCTATATCTGGAAATATAGAATTAGCAGTTAAATTATAAAAAGATATATTTTTCCAGTTTTGCAGGTTTTTAGGATTGATATTGTTTGCACTTGCAATTTCATTGAGTGTTTTTTCCTCTCTTAAAACTTCTAAAACCAATCTTGTTTTAAATTCTGCACTATATACCGTTCTTTTTCTACTCATCTTTTTGCCCCTTTTTATTTATCATCTAATTTTACTCTTTTAGGAATTAGATTCTCTGTAAAGTTGTTTGGTTTTCTTGGGGTAGTATATTATATTTTTATTTTTAAAAATTAAAAATATTAAAATATTTAATATAATGCTCTCTTAAAGTTTATTCCATTTAGGTTTATATTTTTCTATAAGTTCTTTTTCAAGACTATTTGCTTTCTTGACACCTTTCTCATTGCTTTCAACTATTAATATTTCTATGATAATCTCATTAGCATACAGATTCATGTTTTTCCCAGCATTATTTAATCTAGCACTATCGTTTTCTCTTGTATAGTCCCTTAATCTTTTTCGAAAGCCACCATTATTATATTCTGTAGCTTTCCCAATATAAACAATTTCATTATTTAATAGTGCTTTATAAATGCCAATAGTTTTATTATATTTTTTCAAATTACAGTCTGACTCATCCAAATGGCCAATCAATATCCATTCATTAGACATATGCTTTTCCTTATGAAAGGTTAATTTTACTACGAATTGCAGAAAGTTCTCGTTTGATTTTGTTTGCTGCCTTTGTATCTTTTTTTATGATTTCAACTTGTTCAGTTTTTTTATTTATAAGAGGATCATACAGACTACTTATCACATCATCCAAATTTATATAAATATCATTTTTGATTTCTTTTGATATTTTTTCAGCTTCTGTTTTTGCATGTTGTGCAAATTGTCTTTTTTTCTCTATAAATTCTTGTTCAGCTTTATTTGCTTGATAAGCATCATAAATAGAGGAAATAACTCTTACCGTTGGACCCAATCCTTTAGCAACTTTATCTGCCCATTTATTGAGAGTGCTACCCCATCTCCATTTGAAACCTTTGACACCCATACTTCTTAGTAATTTAAATGTTTCTACACTTACTTCTTTCACAAGCTTTTCGTTTGTTATGCCTTGTTTTAACTGTTCTTTAATTTCGTTAAAATATTTGTTGGTCTCGAAAGTATTATTGGTCTCTTCTTCATTTTGGATAGTATGTATGATTTTTTTTGCAAGTTCAATTCCTTCAGGAGAGTTAGCAAAATCATTTTCATCTTGAATAAGTTTATTTTGTATTACTTCAATATGTTGGTTAATCTTAGATGAAAGGTCTTCCATTTCAATATTGATGTATGAGTTTATTTCATATTCATCCATTCCTGCTATTAGTTTTTCACGAATATCTTCAGATAACAATTGTGTTTCAGTGTCAATAAAATTGTGTAATTTAACTATATTTTTTTCTTTATCTTTATAAAGTACAGAGATTTGTTTTTGAAGGAAGTCAATATCTTTATCACCTATTGTATTGTCAGCTTCTTGAATCGCATTTTCAATAAAATCAATAATATAACTATCAAGTGTTTTTGAGACTTCCCCGACATCACTTTTTTTGAAAATGTCATTAATCTCATCTTCTATCTCTTTAATATTACTATAATCAATAAGCTGTTGTTCTTTGTTTTTTTTGCCTTCATAGGCTACTTCAGCATCGACCCACAAGACTCTAAATTTAGAATCAATATTAGCAATTCCTTTCTCTTCGGCAATTTTATATACCCATTTTGATATAGTATTTATAGACTCAATAAATTCTGTATCATTGGGATCCATACCTGCTTTATTATTCATAATGATTAATAGAGGTTTTTCTGCTTTAATAATTTCAATAATTTTTTCATAAATATATCGTTCTTCAAATGCACCGTCATTACTTATAACAAATAGAACTATTTCTATTTTTTTGAGATGTTCTTGTGTGATTTCTTCATGCTCAATTGGTGCATCGATACCAGGAGTATCATAGATAATATATCCATTCCAGTCATATGGTGTTACTATAGAAGTTTCTGGAGCATCACCTGTTTTGGCTCTTTCTTCACCATAAAGTGCATTAAGTAGTGTACTTTTCCCCGCATTATATGTACCATATAACATAAGTGATGGCTGAAAAGCTTCAATTTTGTCGGTAATAGTTTGCATAAAATATTTTCTTTTATGTTCTTCAATAATCTCTTTGGTTAATGTATTGATTTCATTTGCAACAGCAATGTAGTCTGTTTTGTAGTCTTTCATTTAATGCATCCTTTCATATCTGATTCCATTTTCTTCATTATACTGCCAGTTTGTTTTGAAAAACTCACTATAGGATCAAAATAAAACTTAATTAGATTATTTTGTGTATTTTGAAGTTCTTTTTCAAGTAGTTTGTACATTTCTTCTTTAAGTTTACTAAGAATTTCATGTTTATTGTCCCCAATAAGCACTTTTTCTCTTTTTGTTTCTCCAAACGATCCACCAATTTTTTCACCTATATAACCTGTAACACTCATAGCTATCATTTCAGCAGCTGCAACACTAAAACCTGCTATCCAACCAGTAGGATTCCAAAAGTTTGCTATAGCCCAAGTAGCCAATGCGGCACCTGTACTGCTAGCAGCAATTTGACCATATTTTTTCATTTTTTCAGTATCATCATATTCTATGGTAGAAAACTTATCTTCTATTTTAAATTGATCTGGATTTATATTTAATTCAAATTTCATAAGTGAACTATCAAAATCTTCAAGTACTTTTTTAACTTCCATAGAAACTTCTTTCGTAAGCTTTGTTTGTGTTTTTTGTAAAATATTTTGAAGTATTTGTTTGCTATTGTTTTTATTGATTTTAGAATAATTTTTTTCTATTTCCATTTCAACATCAGAAATAATATCTCCTATGAGTATTTGAAAGATATTTTCTAGTTCGGATATTGCTTTTTCTCTTTTCTTTTCAATTTCTTGTATATCTTTTTGGATAGATTTTAATGTATGGCAACTTTCATCATTGTTTTCGCCTATTATATGGAACTCAACAAAAGTTTTTAGTTTGTCTAATGGTGCTTTTGTCTTAAGTTGTATTGCTTGACCATTGAGAAGTGTTGTCATGTGTTCATAAAAAATATCAAGATTACTTTCATTATATAATTGTTCATTGTTTGTCTCTATACCAATCGTAGCAGTTCTTGTAGAAAGCGAATATATATTATCATCAATAAGATGTTGGTTTATTTTAGGTAAGTTTGACTTAATAGAGTTGAGGACATACTCCTCTTGCTTCTTTCTATCCTCTTTTGTCTTATTTTTTATAATAGGAATAATTTTCCCATTATCTATAGTTCTTGATGTTTTATCAGATTTTGTAATGAGAATATTTAGTTTTTTATTTTTTGTAAGCAGTTCTACAATTTCATCTATATCCGTAGAGCGTCCAGGGGCATCAGAACTAATCGGATAAATAATAAGATCTGCAGACTCTATGTATTCTTTTGCAAGCTGTCCATTTTCTTCAGTCATAGATGCTAAACCAGGTGTATCAATCCATGTTAAACCACTTAGTCTAAAACCTTGAATTTCTGTAGTAGCTTCTGTTCTTTTTACTTCAAATTCGCTGTCACTATCTATTTCTTCTAGTTTTGCCGTATGTTTTATTTGACCTGCTTTATCATAAAGAAAGAATTTTGCTTTTTGTGATGGAAGTGCTTGTTTTGCGATATAGTTACCAAATGAACTTTTACCTGCTTTGACTTTTCCATATATGATTACTAAAAAAGAGTCTTTAAACTCATTTCTAAATTCTTCTTTTATCAATATTTCTTCAAATTTTTTAGACCAAATATTTAATGATTCTTTAAGGTTTTTTACTACAGAGTCACAATGTTTTACAAAATCTTTATTTGCATTTTTTGGAACGGATGTAGATATGTGTTCAATACGCTTTATCATGATATTTATACTATTTTGAAGACACTTTTTTTTCAGTTCAATATCATTATTGATATTTTCCATTTTTTGAGATAATTGATCTAATGATTTATAGAAGTTATTAGATTTTTCTTTGTTTATCATACTGTTGCTCCAATGACTGTATTTGAATAAGTAACTGATCTATTTCTACAATTTCTTTTTTAATTTCATCTATTCTTTTTTGGTTAGAAAAAAATAATTTGCTTGAGTCAAGTGTGGCATAAAAATTTGATGGGTAACGAATACACCCTTTGCAAAATGTATATTTTTGTTCAAGACGTTTTTTTTGTTTTTCTTGATCTTTCTTTACCTCTGCAAGATACTCTTTTTTCTTTAGAGATTTTGAGTCCTTTTTAGAAAGAGCCTCTTTTTTTGTATCATCATCTGATGAAGATGCTATAGCGGCAACTGCCGCAACAACCACAGGTACAGCAAACCACCACATTAGCTTTTCCTTTCTATAAGTTGAATACCCTCTTTAAATATGGAAGAAAGTTTCGTTACCCATGATTCAATTTGATTGATCTCACTCTCTTCAAAATTGAATATATTTTGAAGAGAAGAGATTAAAATATTTTGTGAAGGATGGTAGTTGCCATTTGAATATGCAAGCAATATTAGTTCAGTAATACAAATTCTTTGTGAAATATCATCTTTGAACTGCTTGGCAAGTAGTTCCAAAGAAAATTCTATACTATACACATCATTGATGGAAATTTGCATTTCATTACACATTAAAATAAGCATTGACATTTCTTCACTATCAATTTTGTTATCATCAACTATGACTAGTTCTTTTGCTAATTGTAAAAAAGCCATTTTTTCTGGAAGATTTAATTGGTATAAAAACATATTAAAGACCTTTATAGTTTTTTTCTTTTTCTTTTAGGATTTTATTTAGCTTGACAATATCTTGCTTAAGAAGATTCTTTTTTTGTTCATTTTCCATCATTAAAGCATGTTTCTCATAAATAAGATTCTGCCTTTTTGATTTAAGATGTTCAAGAGTTTCTCTAAGCATTGTTCTTATTTTAGTCTGCTTATTGTTATATATCAGTTTTTTATGTTCATTGATCATGATATCTATATGTTTTTTTAATGTACTTAAATTACTATATTGGAGAAGTGGAGGACTATTCTCTTTTAATGCCTCTTGATAGACTTCTGCTGAAACAACCACTATTATTGGTAGTTCAATAAAAATATCTTGAATTTGTTTTTCTATTTTTTTACTTATTTCACTTATAGTATGTTCTTCTTCACTGGGATTAAGGTTGTCTTTTTTGGTTAAAACAAATTTAATTGTTGATAAAAAGTGTTTTTGATTAGGATGATGTTTAAGTACATCCTTTAAAAATGTTACTTCAGACTTATCTAGTTCTCCTGTATTGATATTATGTACAAAGAGAACAATATCTGCTGAATTGATTGCTTCATAAACAACTTTGGTATCATTATCATTTGCATCTAACCCTGGAGTGTCAATATAAGTAAGATTAGCTACGGAGATCTGTTTTTTTGCAGTTGTTTCTCGAATATCCGCAACTTTGAATGTTTGATTATCATTATCTCCTATTAATGCATTTAGTAAGGTGCTTTTACCTGCATTCAAAAGTCCTGTACAAACAATAGTTGGAGTAAAATCTTTGAGTGATTCAATTAACTCTTTTAATTTTAATATATCTTTTTTTTCTTTATTTAGTTGCATTTAATGAGTCCAAATCTTATTGATAAATAATCTCATTATATCTAATTTTATATATTATCTTGATTTGTTACACTATACTATTGATAAAACGAACCTAATTTTCACCTAAATATACTATACTTCTTTATAACCATATAAAGGAGTATATATATGACCAAACGACAACACAAACGCAAATACAATTATCAAAAATATGATGGGTTATTCTATAGAGGTTTTGGTGACAGATGTAGATACTACTATAGTCCACGACAGACAAAAAAACTCTTTCGAAAGTGGTTGGCTGACAATATGCATCGGTTTCATTTCAAGCCATATAGCAAGAATAGACAGCACAATGAGTTCTATTTCGAGGGGATAGCCAAAAATATCAAACTGGTGATGCAGTACCACTCTCCAGAAGCTATGCTGTATTATGCCAATCCGATAGATGACACCTACTGCTGTGACCACAGCGTCATCGCCTATGTGGGGTGTGCTAGTTATGATAAGAGTAGAGGCTACTTTGACTCTGATCGCATCGATGAGAAACATTATACATTTTTTCCTACCAAAGAAGAGATGATCATCCATGAAGTATTTGAACCCATCATCCCTTTTGTCAATGAGAAATTTGTAGAGGGAAATGTCCTATCTGTATATGAAGGGGGATGGGGTGAGAGTCTCATCGTCTCAAAAGAGAGATTTCAGCAGCAAAAAGCTGCATTGCTCAAGAGAAAAGAGCAGTATGAAGATGAGGTACGGTTGTATGCCTTTGACATCTTCAGCGGTGAAGTCTTAGAAAAAATAATACATGAGGGGAAGCCACAAACATAGGCACCCCCGCTACACTATGACTCCCTAGCATTTATATTTTGTCTGCCTTAGCATCTCTACTTGCGTATATAAAGTGAGTTTGAGATCGATCAAACCAAAACCAAAGCGAACATACATATAGTAGAAGAGATTGGATACCTCTATCTCTGAAAATCCCAAAAATGCCAAAGAGTATCTTATCTCATCTTTGAAGATACCTTCCGCAAAATATATCTCATGTATGGGAGTGCCTGATTGTGAGACCTCATCATACACAACCACTGTCAGAGTATGTGAGGCAGGTTTACCGTGTCTGTTTGGGGGGGGATACTATGCTTCAAAGATAGAGGATACCATCATTGTCGATAAGGACTCTTCTGCTATCGAATGATTTTTTACTACATCAAAAATTAAGATTATTCGTTGGGGGAGTAATAAGCTAAATCATTTCACCTCTTTAAACCTATCTGTTTCAAACACCTTGATTGGGTTGCCTCTTTTGATATCTTTGCCATTTTTCCACTGCTGTTTTTGTTGTTGTGATGCGTTTTCTATGATGAGATTGTACGCTTTTTGGTGCAGTCTGGCTGTGGCTATTTGTCTGTTGCGGTATTGGCTGCGTTCATCATAGCTAATCGCTTCTATGCCAAGTAGTTCGTATCTAGCACGCACACCACTACAGGTGGTGTTGACATGCTGTCCTCCCTTTTTTGGGCTTTTCATAGTCTGATATACAATGCGACTTTCATCTATGGTAGTTTCTTCTCTTTGTGTATAACAACTAAGAGAGAAGTACCAGTTTTTTCGTTTGTGCATAGGGCGAAATGGACTTTTGGCTCTCCATAGGATAGTTCCTTCTAGCTCTTTGAAGCGTGAATCATCGCTTTGAAGGGTGATAGACTTGTACCCTTTTGGGCAGTTGGCTACTTCTGTGTGTATGAGTTGAAAATCATATCTTTTATCTAACCATTGCAAAAAGTACCACAACCCACGACAAACCTCAGCTACACCATTGCCACTACTGATATAAATAATCATAATCTTCTACTCCTTATAAGTAAGAATTGGTTTAAATGTAGCTATAACGGTAGCTAATCTAGCCTCTACCAAGTCTTCAATAACGATATCGATATTTTTGTATGCTTGTGGTGCCTCTTCGTAGAGTAGCTTGTGGTCACTACAAATCACTCTAGTACCCAAAGCGGTGCGTTTTAAATCATTTTTGCTATAGCGGTTGCGTAACTTTGCCTCTGCTGTATTTCTCTCCCATTTGCGTCCTGCACCATGAGCTAGAGAGTACAATGAGTGCTGAGTAGATGGAGTAGGGAGTACTAGATAGCTAAGAGAACCTCTACTACCAGCTATAATCACTACTCCTATATCCGTAGGTGTTGCACCTTTGCGATGTAGCCACCCTTGGGGTGTATTTGTGATAGTGTTGTGTGCTGTATCACTTACCAAAGATGGTGGGATTGTAATGTTGATAGCTTTGAGCAATCTATGTGCTATGATTTGGCGACTTATAGTAGCATACTCTATAGCTTGGTTGTGTCCTTTTATGTACTCTTGGGCATCTTCTATACTCAAACCTTCGCTAGGCTCATAAGAACCTGCTACTCTATCAAATATAATCTGTCCAAATGCACGAGAGCCGCTATGTATCAACATATACAAAGAGCTTTTATCTAATCCAAGACTCTCAAATGTATCCAAATCATGTACTTGGTGTATCTTATGTAACTCTGCAAAGTGATTTCCTTTGCCAATAGTACCAAAGTGATATCCACTTAGTTTGATATCTGTTTGGATAGTATCGAGACTATCTATCTTTTCAAGTGCTTTGGCAAATTTCTCTACTTTGATTTTTTTCTCTTTGATAGGTATCTCAAACAGTGACATACCACAACCGATATCACCACCTATGAAGTGTGGAAATATCCTCTTGGATGATAGTATAGCCATACCGTTTGGGACGACACCGACACTCAAGTCAGGTAATCCGACAACTCTTTTGATATCTTTATAGTTTGCAATCTTCTGTAGTGTCTCAACACTGCGTTGGTCGATCCAGTTTTTGGAAGATGCTATGATAGTAACTGTATCCATATTGTTTCCTCTTGTTATTTTTAAATTTATTGTTTATTTTGGTATTTATAGTATTGTTATGCATAATATGCCTCCTTTGTATCTTGATCCCAAATTATGTATTAGAAATTCACAAATTAGCACAAATCATTTGCCAATAGGAACTTTGCTAAATTTTTTGAATTACCAAACAGGTAGTCCTGCAAAATTTATCAAAACCCCTATCACAAAGCATTAGCACTACTTTGGTAAAAGTCTAATGCATAATTTGGGTTGATTTTTTGGATGAGAAATGATACACTATTTCTAAGGACATATTTTGACCGCATAAAAAATTCTACAAAAAAGGAGTGGCATGGGACAACAATCTAGCCTCTATCGTACTGTAGAGATACTCAGACGACTCAATGAAGGCAAACGCATCTGCATAAGCAACATAGCATCTGAATTTGATGTGAGTATCAGAACAGTGCGTAGAGATATGGCACTGATTCGTGAGATATTTGGGGATTTTGCATCCAAAGAAAAAGAGTGCTACCAAGCATACAAAAAGATACTACTAGATGATGTACTCAATGCAAGAGACTTGATGACACTTGCAAATATAGTGATGCTTTTTGGGCTAGTCAATCAAAACTCTCTGGTAAGTGGGCAAACAAAAGCTTTGATGGCACATGCTATGGATGTGTATGATTTTCGTACAAGACCATTTGAATATATCAAAAATCCACAAATACTCAAATACTTGGAACATGCCATACGCTACCACAAAGAGATTCGCATAAGATACCAAAGTGACAAAGCAATCACCTATGCCAACTTCAAACCATATAAGATACTTTTTTTGAATGAAAATTTCTATTTGGTAGGTGAAAACAGTAGCAAAGGTCATTTTGAACTCAGACGCATCAACCTCATAGAGTCTATAGAACTCAAAAAGCACACTTTTTTGCCAGATGCTAGTATAAAAGAGTTTATACAAACTATCCAAACACCTTGGGCAAACTTCAAACAGTCACAAAAACATATAAAAATCCGTGTAGATAGTCATATCAAGCGTTTTTTCGTACTCAAAAAGTATCTTCCAAGCCAAAATATCATCAAAACTTTTGAAAATGGAGATATCTTGGTAGAATATTATGTGACAAATTATCATGAGATTGAAGAGTTGCTTATCAAATGGTTGCCAGATATAGAAATCATATCACCACCCAATCTCAAAAAGATGCTAAGAAAAAGACTCAAAAAGAAGCTAGATAGGTTACAATAGATAGTCACCCCTGAAAAACCAAAACACTCCCCTAAAACAGGTACTTTGAAAGCGATAAAATGGTATAATAACGACCAATAAATATAGTAAAATAGACCAATCTTTGGTCGAAACAGGTGTTAAAATTGCTTCCACAATCCCCTAAAAATACGCAACCTAATCTATTCTATGGTCAACTACGAGATATGCTCGATTCAAATGATCCGCTGATTGCTCTTGCAGATACCATAAACTGGGACTCATTCAATGATTCCTTCGCCAAATATTATGCAAATGAAGGAAGACCAGCAAAGCCAATCCGTCTTATGGTCGGACTACTGCTCTTAAAACAACTCAATAATCTAAGTGATGAAGATGTTGTAATTCAATGGAAGCAGAATCCCTACTATCAGTACTTCTGTGGTTTTAATGAATTTCAAATTGCCTTACCATGTCACGCTACTGAACTGGTCAAGTTCCGTAACCGTATAGGAGTAGAAGGTGTAGAGCAAATATTCTCTATGAGTGTAGCACTTCACGGTAAAGATGCACAAGAGAAACAAGTCATCATTGATACAACAGTACAAGAGAAGAATGTTACCTATCCCACAGATGGTAAACTAGCAATAAAAATGATTCATCACCTGCACCGTATCGCCAAAGAAGAGAAGATACAGCTAAGACGTACCTACATTAAGGAGATTAAAGGTCACCGTATCTCTTTGCGATTCTTCAGACATCCCAAAAAGATCAAGA
>Ga0256913_10001252_pt1 | contig 13105 bp, 11 predicted proteins | sample Axial_MatmetaG_FD_185970 | JGI IMG/M metagenome (GOLD analysis project Ga0256913, IMG submission 185970) | Deep-sea worm associated microbial mat communities from Axial Seamount, Juan de Fuca Ridge, Pacific Ocean - Axial_Mat | ecosystem: Environmental > Aquatic > Marine > Oceanic > Microbial...
TGTTTGTATTATGTAGGTATTCTCCCACTGAAACTTCATCGATTTTTTTCATAGAATAATCATCATCACAAATAACGAAAGATTTTTTTCGACTAAAGACTACTGAACTTTCTTTATGTTGATTTAATAAGTCATGAACTGAACTTATTGATTTTATGATGCCTTTGTCTAAGACCATTTGAGGGCGCAACAAATCTTCGAAAGAATTCAACTTGGTAATAAAATCAGTATCTGCATTTGCTAAATTTAAAGGTAAAATAGCTTCAAAAATACTATCTTGTGCATGTTCTAAATTTGATAATACGCTAATGAGCATTTTCGGATCTTTTACCAACGGATATGTTACCTCTAATAAATGTTCTGCAATTTGTAATTGATATATTGCCTTTTTTAAATGTTCAATTGATTTATTCAACATCGTCTTCTTCAGCACTAAGTTTCATTATTGCAGCTGCCAAATCTCCATTTGACTCTTCTATTGCTTGTTTTGCATCCTCTCTGGATACATTTGTTTGATCAACAACTGTTTCGATATCTTCATTACTTATGTCAATTTGGAGATCTCGTTCCACTTCTTGGGCTTCTCCAACCACTTGATAAGTTTCTTGTCCCATCATATTTACTTTCGAAACTTCTGGATTTGTAATTATTATATCTCGGTCTGGCAATCTAATTATTACCTGTTCTGCTTCGATTTGATCCTGATGGATTCCCATCTTTTTCATTGCTTGCTTCATTTGTCTAGAATTCATATTCATTCCTGGAATCATCTTGATTACCTCACAAAACCTATTTAACGATTATTTAATAGAATAATTACAATTACTATTAACACCGTAATACCAAGTATTACCTGCGGTGATATTAATATTTTCGACTTAGATTCTTCATAAAACGAAGTTAACCCTGCCCCGCTTGAAGGCATTCTTATTTTATCATCTGCCATTAACTTATTAGAAGAAAAAGCTACTTTATAAACCTTATTCTATAAAATACGGTTTTAGGATATAAATCTAAGAAAATTTAATCAATCAAAACGGATTTATAAATAAGTAAAACAAAATCTAGTCTTTAAGATAATCACAATTTCTATCACAAGTAGCAAATCCTGATTCTCCATCTATTTTTACAACTGTTTCAAAAGAGTCCTGATCATACTTGGATACTACCATCTGTGCTAACCAATCTTTATCTACACGATTAACATTTACCAGCGTTGCTTGCCAACCATTTGCTCTTAAATGACCATTTACAAAACTCAATGACTTCGTTTCAGCATCTTTTTGAGTAATTATCATTCTATCTGGAAAATCACATGAAGCATAAGAAGTTGAATGCTGACCATTTGGGCAAATATAATCTACATTATTTGAAACAACTTTTTGACCTCCACCTATACTACCATCAGAACAAAGATAAATTTCTTGAGTTCCACAAGCAGTTAATAACAATATTAAAAGAAGCAAAGATACTAAAATAATTTGTTTCAAAGGATTCATAACTTTATTTAGATATTTGTTATTTTTAAATATTTGGTTTATTAGGGCTCGTTGCAAAATGAGGACATTTGTATATTGCCTTGTTGTTAAACTAAAAAAAGCTTCATGAGAAGAACTAATTAGTTCGCTCTCATAATCGAAGATTTTGATGAATTAAAAAATTAACAAAGTTAATTGAGTTCTGACAGAGTATACAAAAAAAGTCCATTAGGCGTCAATACAAAGAGCGTAAATTTATAACTATTAACTGATTTTCTTATATTGTAGGGATTGTATGTCAGTTCAGGGCACTTGTGTCTTAGGAAAGTCCACCCACCAACCACTTCAGTGTGGAAGTTGGCTCAATTCGTTGAGAATCAGAATATGGTTGGCAACCGTACAGAAAAGCACTCCTTTTGGAATGGGATGATAGACATTGTTTTAACAATGACCTTAATAACATCTGTTATTTTGGTGCGAAGCACTTGGTGACAAGTTGTCAGTTAACCTCTGGACGTCTCCAAAAGAAAAGATGAAACGTGCGTCCCCAATTGGTGCAAGTTCGTTTGAACGCTTAGTAGAATCTGACAACATAACGTCGTGAAAACTTGAGAAGTGGTTTTCATCTTCATTAATTTTAATGAATGGTTATGACAAAAGGTGGCTTATTCAACCCCTACATTTATTTTTTATTTGAACGATACTGTATCGTTCCAAAATAAACTATAAGTATTACTATTATAGGAATTAACAATAAAGGCAAAATTAATTTCAAAAAAATCTTAGAAGTTGTTTTTTCTGTCGTACGTGATAATAAAATAGTATTACCTGTTAAATCTGTCAAATGATCTCCTTGTTTTTCAATCTCATAACTAATTTCTTGATTTCCTTCTCGTAAATGCCAAACTATCAACGGATCTTCTTCTACAATTTCTGGTTGTAAACTATATTTTATATTTGAAGCATTAGATTCTACATTTTTATTTATTTCTTCTATAACATAATATTCAGTATTTTTAAGAATGGGAACTGTAAATGTTGTTTTTGATTTTGTTTTGGTTAAATTTCCTTCATAAAACAAAACTTTCGTTTCTATCTTTTTAGAAATTTGTAATTCTTTTGCATTTTCAAAATTTGATTTAAATTCTTCATCCGTAAAATCAATGTCTTTAGTTGATAATCTCTTTCGCAAATCAAATACGTCATCTGGAAGTTTATCATCAATCAGTATAATTTTTTCTCTGACAGTTTTATCCAACAACAATCTTTTTTTTGCTTCAATAAATAATTTTTTAGAATAAACTATTTCTTGTTGTGAAACTACATTCAGATTTAGAGTAGTGTTTTCCTGTAAAACTAAAGACCATTGAAAAATTAAGTAGGACTCGTTATTCGGAGAATTGTCATCTGTTTTAAAAGTAGCCTTCAATGGAACACCCTCATTAACTAACACGATGTTTCCTTCAAACCCTTTTTTTGGAAAAAATAAAACTCCTAAATTTAAAGTGGAGTCTTCTAAACTTTGATTTGGTGAATAAACATATAACAAACCAGAATCAATTGCATAAATCTCTGCATTATCAACAAAAAATGAATAACCCATTTCTTGCGCCATCACAGCTGAAATTAGAAATAAGAACATCAACCCAAAAAGTATCCACTTCATAAAAAATATATACTAAAAAATGCTTTATATAGTTTTCGTCTAAAATGTAGATAATCTAAAAATCTAAACCTTTGTTTTTAAATGTTCATTAGCATGTTTAATTGTGTCGCGTAAAAAACTAAATGTTCCTCCAAAATAAAATAATAATAAGATAATAAAGAACAGTGAAAAAATAAAACCCATATAAAAATAATTGTTAATAAATAAGTATTTTATTGTTTTCAAATAATAGTCTCCAAGTGAAACAGTAAATAAAAAAATATAACCAATAAAAAATAGTTGACTAATTAACGTAATTAATCTCATTATTCTTTTTTCATAATTAATGTTAACTGAAAGTAAAGAAACTACTAATCCTCCAGTCAGAGCAATGAGTAAACCTAGAGGCAAACCAAAAAGAGAATTTTGAACTATTGATTGTGCAGAAATATCTACTCCAAGTAATGGTTGATCAATTATTGTAGTGAACCTAAAAGCAGGCATCAATATAAAAATTAATAGTGATGAAACCAACACCACAATATTCATTCGACTAAGACTAAACTTCTTATTTTTATATATTAAAAACCACAAATATCCTGGTGCTAATAGTAAAAATAATACTGCAAGTACATTTCCCAAAATAGCTACAACTAAAAGAAGCATATTTAATAAATTAAACCCTGCACTATCAATTATAAAAATTTGAAATGCTGAAAGATGAACTGAATTTAAAACTCCAAAATATAATGAATCTGCAACAGAGAAAATATATGGCCAAATAAAATGTAATGATTCTGTAGCAATATGTAAAACCAACAACGCATATAATGATCGTAAAATTGTTTTTTTATACATAAACTTTTTAATAATTTCCTCATAAAAGGAACTCCCAAAATTACCAAATTTATTTAGAAACTTTTTTGAGCTCAACAAATGTTTGTGTTTAAATGAAATAAAAATATAAATTGCCAAACTAATCATTAATAATGGAGCATCTATTGCTATGGCCAACCACTCCATTACTAAATTAAAAACTATTAAGTAAAATGCCAATAACAGGACAAAACCCTCAATGGAATGAAAGAAAAACGATTTAAAATTCTTAGGTATTAACTTGTTTTTTCTAAATATGCTTAAAACACTTGGTTCTTTAATGTCATATTTCATCACCATATTAACACTAATTGTAAATATTAAAAATAACCCTGCATAAATTCCAAACGATTCTATGCTTGATTGATTTTCAATCAATGATTTGAATAAAGGCATTAAAAATTTAGAGGTTTCATTAATTGAACTCCGCGCATAAGAAACTAAATCTTTTATTAAAATTAAAAAATAACTTATTACCAAAAGAAAATCCATTTTTGAATTTTTAGTTCCAAAAATGATTTTAGTTGGTTTACTATGATAAAATAAATATCCTAATGCAGCCCAAGAAATTATTTTTTTAACATAATCAAGAGTTGGCGATAAATATTCTACAGCATCAAAAAAATTAAGAATAATTATTGATATTAAAACGATTTCCTCAATACCAATAGCCCATGTTCTCAACTCTTTTTTAAGCATAATTCAAGTTATTGATTTAATCATTTAAAAACTTATTCGCCAATAAAACAATTATTTCAAATAATCGTTCCTTAAGCTTCATCTGTCAAATTTTCTTTAAATCAATGTTATTTTTTAACATAAATACTTCTCTCCACTTAAACATAAATAATTGTCAGAATTTAACACTAATAAAAAGTGCAAATATTAAATATTTGAAAAATAGGCTCTGTCCCAAATGGACCTTTTTTGTATATTGCGAAGAATTTCATTTTACTTCGTAAAGATTTGTTTTTACTGAGATGCAAGATTATTACTTCAAACTATTAGTTTTCGTAATTTGCATCTCTTAAGTTTTCTTCAAGGCATTATACAAATGTCCTCTATTTGGGACAGAGCCGAAAAATAAGCTCTCAAAAACAAAGTTTTTTAACTCCTGTAAATAATCAATCAATAAATGAACAATAAAATTAACATTATTGAACTTTCAGAAGCTAGTTCTTTGGCTAAAATTATTTCTAGTAAGACTGCTCAAAATATGATTAAATATATTGGGGATCACGAGAAATGTACTGCCAGTCAAATAAAAAATGATTTAAAGATTCCGGCATCATCAGTTCATTATAATCTTAAAGCTCTTGTTGAAAGTAAAATCATAGATGATTCTGAATTTACATACAGTAGCAAAGGTAAAAATGTTGTACACTACTCCGTTTCAGAAAAAATATTAATAATTATCCCGCGAAAACAAACAAATCCAATTGAACTAAAAACACTCATACCTGGAATTTTAGCAGTTAGCACAATAATTGTTTTTTCATTCATTTCAAAACTATTTCAAAATAGTAGTTCTAGATTATTTCAATCGAAAAATGAATTCGCACTTGATTCAGCAATTATGAGTGCATCGCCAAGAGCAAGTAGCGTAGCAATTCAAACCACCAATACCGCATCTAACTGGTTTCTTAGTTCTGAATTTATTTTAGGGTTAGTCATTGCTAGTATTTGTTTCATAGGCTCAATTTTATTGTTCAAATACATCAAAAAAAAGAGAACTATTTCAAAGTGAGAACATCACATTTATAAGTTAATAATTCTTCAATTAAATATCATGCAAGAACCTATTTTCAAAGTTAGAGGGATTAGCAAGTCATTCAATAAACACTTGGTTCTTGAGAATATTGATTTAGATATTTACTCCGGTGAAATTCTAGGTCTTATTGGTGCCAGTGGTGCTGGTAAAACGACTTTTTTAAATATTCTTATTGGATTTCTTCGACCAGACAAAGGAGATATTCAATTTCGACTTAATCATTTATTGTCGTATAAAAATACCTTCATCTATCGTTCTGTTTTTAAAAAAAGAGAAATGGTTAAGAAAATTTATGGATTCGCTTCACAATTACCTTCTTTCTATGGTGATTTGACCACTCGAGAAAATTTAGAATATTTTGGTCTTCTTCACAACCTTTCTTCAGAAACAATAAAATCAAATGCTGAAACCCTACTTGGTTTAATGGATTTAACCGATGCGTCGAAAACTTTAGCCAAAAATCTTTCAGGAGGTATGGAGCGACGATTAGATATTGCATGTGCCCTAATGCATGATCCAGATGTTTTAATTCTTGACGAACCGACTGCTGATCTAGATCCTATGCTACGAAGTCACATCTGGCAATTAATTAAAAAAATAAACCAAAAAGGAACCACAATCATTCTATCCAGCCACTATTTAAGCGAACTAGAAACTTTATCAGACAGAGTTGTAATTATTAAAGATGGTAAAGTTTTAGCATCTGATAAACCTGAGAATTTAAAAAAGAAATTCATGGTTGGTAAAGAATTAATAATCCAATCAACCCCAGGAAATTATTCTAAAATTGTTAAAAATCTTAAGAAAAAAGATATTTCAAAAATTGATATTAAAAACCACACATTACATATTCAAACTAATAAGCCAGAACATATTTTATTAGATGTTGTTGCATCTTTAAAAAACAATAAAGAAAAACTCACATTTATTAATATTAAAAATACCTCCTTAGATGATGTGTTTATTTCTATTTGGGAGGATAATAAAAAATGAAATTTCTAAAAGTTCTCCTAAAAAATTTCAAAGTATTATTCAGATTAAAAAGTACACTCATCGCAATAATTTTTGGTCCATTGTTGGTAATATTTTTAATTGGATTTGCATTTAACTCGTCAAATGTTGTTCAATTGACAGTAGGTTATCACGCGCCAGACAACAGTACTTTGACCACTGATTTTATTTCAAGTTTAAATGACAAATATACTACTAAATCGTTTGAAACAAATGAAAAATGTATTAATGAATTAAAACACGGTTTAGTTCATACATGCATTTCCTTCCCTAATGATTTTGTCATACGTAAAGGAAAAGAAAACAACGTCACTTTTGTTGTTGATAAATCCAGGGTTAATCTCGCATATACTGTGATTGAAGGCGTTTCAGAACAAATAGGTATAAAAAGTGATGAACTTAGTAAAGGTCTTGCCCAAACATTAACAGACACATTAAGTAAAACAAATACAATAATTGATAGTTCCATAGGATCACTCATTAAGTTAAAAAAAGACATGGGCGATAACATTAACGATGCTAACCAAATAAGTTCTGATCTTAATGCAATAAAATTGGAAGTTAAGGATTTTTCATTTAGTGGAACAAGTAATTTAGCAAGCATCGATGGTGATTTATCAGATATTAAAAGTGAAGTTAAGAATACTGTTGAAGACAGCATTGATGATCTAAACAGTATTTCTGGAATAAATGAAACAGAAAAAAATTCACTCATCAATAAACTAGTTGATCTAAATGAAACTGTGTATGACAAATACAATTCGTCAACAACCCTTCTTACCGATTTAACAACCAAAATATCTGCTCTTCAAACGGAACTTGATTCTGTTGAAGATCAAATTAAAACTGCAAAAACCAATACAGATACTAGTCGAGAAAAAATAAACTCCCTAAAGGCCCGTCTTGAAACAGTCAATACAGACATCAATTCAATCAAAACAAATCTTGAATCACTTTCCAGAGATATTAGTTCCATCGAAATAACATCTAGCAACCAAATTGTTAATCCTATAAGTACTAAAATTGAAACAATAACCTCAGATAATAATCAATTAGTTTCTTTACTCCCGTACTTACTAATGTTAATTATTATGTTTGTAAGTATTATGCTTTCAAGTTCATTAGTTGTCATTGAAAAATCTAGTAGAGCATTTTTTAGAGTATTTACAACTCCCACCAGGGATGAATTTTTTATCATTACAACTTTTGTTACGGCATTCATCATTGTTGCATCTCAAATCGCATTGATTTTGTCTGCAATTAATTACTTTTTAATTGATATTTTTAGTGCGAACATTTATCTTAATATTTTAATCCTATCCTTGGCAATTAGCATATTTATCATGATTGGGATGGCAATTGGTTATTTTATTAAATCACAACAGGGTGCTAATATGACCAGCATAAGCATTGGTGCATTATTCCTTATGTTGTCAAATTTTGTTTTACCTGTGGAAAGTATGATCCCTCAACTTCGTGCAATAGCAACTTACAACCCATTTGTTTTAGCATCTGAAACCCTTAGACGGGCAACAATTTTCTCAATGAATTTTGGTGATTTATTTTCAGAAATAGGAATTTTAGCAACATATACTGTTGGAACATTTATTCTAATAATCTTCTTTCAAAAACTAACTAAAGCAAGATATTTTAATAATAATTACAATCACAAAGCTAAAAAAATAAAAAAACAAGAAGGTTTATGGATTAAAAATGTTCTTGTTAATAACGAATCTGAATTTGTTAAAGAAATTTCTAAACTTTCTAATGATGAATTTAAAAAAACAATCAATAAAAATAGTCGTAAAATATCTAAGTTTATTAATCTAGAGTTAAAAAATAAATCAATAAGTAAAAATCTTAACAAGATAACCAAAAAAGAATTATTAATGAGAATTGCAAAAAATAATCACAATATTTTGGAACACATCAAACAAAAACATGAAAAACGAATTAGAGAACACGCTAAATTAAAAAAATAATTCTAAACACTTGCAAGTATTAAAAATAAACTTAACAAAAGTAAACTTAAATAAATAGTATGTTCAACAACACTACCAACAACAATTGGGCCACGTACTCGCTTAGAAAAAAAAGATATTCCTTCTCTAGTCATACCATCCAAAATTAAATGCAATAAATAACCCGCCATAAAAACAAGTCCTAGTTTAGCATTTAGCAAAAAAATCAATCCACTAAATAAAATTAATGCCCATATCGAATGTAAAAATCCTCGATGTTTGAAAAGATAAGAAAATAGTTTTATTCTTCTTCCTAGAATTGATCTTCGATTATCAATGTCTGGAAATATTGAAGAAAATAAAAACATACTAACTAAAAATAAATTATTTAATATGTCAAAGTGATAGAAATAAAAAAATAAAATTAAAAGAAAACTTGAAAATATTAAATGAGTTCTTCCGAGCATTAGAGCTCACTATCAATGTCATCAATGGACATTAATTCTTCATCATCTTCCGAAATTATTTCTTCACTAACATTAGTTGCAGCTAAATCCTGTTTCGGAGTTGATTTTTCCTCTGGCAATTTTTCTTCTTTTTTAGAAGTTACATTTGCCAGTTCTGGTTGTGGATTTCGATTAACATTATATAATACTAATTCATTATTATTGTATGTCTCGTTATGTTTTACTCGTGCTCTTGCAGTAATTATTCGGCCCAATAAATCAGTTTTAGCAGCTTCCAAAATAGCGGAATCATTTTTTAACTTCATAACTTCTTCTTCTGATTTTTCTAACAACTGATTTATCTGTTCTTTCCACAAAGCAGCCCTCATATTATCAGTTCCATCATCTAAAAATATATTCATAACATAATTAAATGTTGGTTCTTGGTCACCGTGTTCAGCACAAGTAAATTTGTCTAATTCTTGACGCATTCGTTTATTACAAACAGGACAAACTTCAAAAAATCTTGGATCATACACCTGAACAATTGTTGCAGTAATATTTACAAAGGTGTCTTTTTCTGTTATTTCATTTAGTTTTTTTGAAGGAGTATCGGCAAATGAATTGTCTTTACGTTCAACAACCTCAACAGTTCTTCCTTCAGGATTTATAACACAATGCGAAGAATTTCCCATATGAATTTCTGTATAACCTTGTTGGTTTTCTTTTGAATATGCACTCTGAACTTCCACAACATCTCCTTCTTTCAATTTTTCAAAATATGCAGTTTTCTCGTTCCAAAAAGTTAATCGTGTGTTTTTAGTTTCATCGCCAATTAAAACATTTGCAACCTTTCCAGACTTGTCTTCTCCAAAAGTTCTTAGTTCATATTTTTTAACTACTTTTGCTAAAACAGTCACATTTTTCATTCCAGGCAATACGTCTTTTAATTTGATGTCAGTACTGGGTGTTGAAGATAGTTGTAATCCTAAATCATTAGCAATTATATGTAATGCACCATCTTCAGAAATTAATCCACCTAATGAAGATAGCTTTTCGGCTACTCGTTTATCTAGTTCTTCCTTTGTTATTTTTCCCGTCTTAAGAATTTTATCTACTAATAATTGTGTTTCAGTCATAATTATAACCCCAAAATATAATGTTGATTAATGTAACAATTGTTTATTTTTAAGTCTTGTGCCTTCTTGAGCAGTGCTAAAGTCTTTTCAAAAGTTCATTTATAAATGACGACTCATAGCCTCGCCTTAATAACAGATCTTCCAACTGCTCTCGAGAATAACCTCTTTTTATTAGTGTGTTTAAATATGGTTTCAAGTTAGCCATTTGAATAAGACGGTCTTTGTGTTGGCGAAATTTATGAGAAATTATTAAAATAAATAAAACCAATACTAAAACAACTCCAATAATTCCAAAAAACATAAACCAATCATTGTTTTTATTATCGTCTAAATTTTCAGAAGAATCATTAACCTCAAAATCATTTGCTAATTCTTTAGAAGTATTCAATTCATTAGAATTATTTGCCATATTATTATCCTGCACTCCAGTTTCGTTTAATAATTTATTTAAGGATTCAATAGTAGCGTCTGAAATATCACCTTCGGAATTATTAATTGAAATATTTTCTCGTACTTCAAAAGAAATATTTTCAACTTCCTCTACAGAATTATAATCTGCACTAAAATCATATTCACAATAAGCATAATAATCATCACCAACAACATTAATAAAATCATCAGGATCTTGTAAACAAAATGACTCTTTCCAATCTATTACTGAACCATTGAGTGTTTTTACTTCAAAAGATTGAACCAAGGAAAAACTAACTAATAAAAGCAATAATAAAAGCATAAGTTTTAATAAATATTTTTTCATCATTTTAAGTTAATATGGCATCATAACCATATTTTGTACTTATTTGGTTTAAATCTAAACTTTGTGCTACAAAACCATCAGATTTCAAATCCACGATGTCATGAACTAATAAAGCTTTTTTATATGGTTTATTCATAACATCATATTCACTCACTAAATAGCCAGTCATAAGATCCTTGTCCACTAACATTAATTTAGTTCCAATTGGTTTTGAAAGAGCCAACAAATTTAATTCATAATCATCCAACATAAGTCTTTCTTTTCTAATCATTTTGTTTGTTTTTACTAAATCTTTAATATCATAATTATATGTACTCCTTAAATTTGCTAAAACATCACCTGTTGAATAAAAACAAACTCTATTTGTTAGCGATCTTTTTGATTGAGCAATATTATATTGATTAGTTCCATATTCAAAATGCCAATCTTCTCTACTAAATCTTACAAAACCTAACGAACACATCATATCTTCAAGTAACAAAGGATTTATTCTTTTATTAGTTATTGAATCTCGAACTTCTATATCTACTGCTCCCGAAACCATATGAGGACATAATTTTTGTCCTTTAGGATTTGGATTACAAGCAATACTTCCACCAGAATTTACATAATTTAAGTACAACCTTTGTTGAATATCATAAGATCTGTAAGCTTGATTTATAGTAACATACAAATTAAGAGGTTCTAAATACGTTGTTGATAATCGATGTAAAGCTAAAATCATATCTTTATTTGCTGCGCAAATTTTACCAACCGTAGTTATAGATTCATCGCAAGTAACCCTATTTATTCCATCTATTCGATATAAATCAGCTCCAGTTATCGGATGTTTGATTCCTGGATATACTTGAAGTTGTATGTTTGAATTTTGAATATTCACCATTGATGGTGATGATTGTGCTGGTGATTTGGTTTTTGAACCATAAAGTTTTTCCAAAGTTGTTTTCTTCGCATAGCCATCATTGCAAACTAACTCTCCAAGTAAAGAAGAAGCAGGAACTATCGATGAGACTAATCCTCCAGCAGTTAAAGAGGGCATTGGTAAATTAATCCAAGAAGTTGTTTTATTGTTTTCATACGCATCAAAACCAGTTATTGCATAGTTATAACTTTTTCCAGATTCAAAAGGATAATCTAAACCATAAAACTTTATCTTAATATAATAAATGACTTTATTTGGCATAATAAGTTTATATAGTCGTCCAATATCTTTAACTTCTTCAATTTGTTTTATCTCTTTAGCATTCTCTTCATATAATTCATAATCAAATGATTTATGTTTTGGGGGAATTTCAGGAGAAATTTCTATTCCAAACTTATGTACAAAATGATCATCTAAAGGAACAGTCCAAGACAACATTGGAACAATATCACCCATGCAAGAAGAATAGGTTGTTTTTTCTATTTGAACTTCTGGAGGAGTGGAATCATTCAACTCAATCGAGAAATTTATTTTTCTTTTAGTAAAAGTAAAACTTGCCTGTAATCTAAATGTTTTTTTATTATTCCTGCACTCTAATTCTCCATAACCATTCTTATATGGTATCCAATCTAACTCCGTTTCTCCCTTAATCAATCCTAAGGAATCAATATCAGAACCAACATCCGCTGAAAAATCTTTTCCAGTCTGTTCAATATATAATGTTGTCAAATTATTTTTAACATCATAAGTAACATCTACATATTCTGTTTTTGAAGCATCAAAGAAAAAATTCAATATAGATGAAACTACAGATGTTGAAGTCAACGATGTGTAAAAATTTATAGGGTTAAAATCTAAAGAAGTCAAAAACTTTTTTGTATCTTCATCAACACCTGAAATTCCTGTATTTGCAACATATACTGAACCTGATTTTGTTAATCTCAATGCAAAATTATTAAACGTTTTATTCAGATTTGTATTAAGTTTTAATCTGCAAGTACAATTTATTTGACCATTATCTTTGCAATCAACCATTTGATCTATAAAATCATAAGCCATTGAATCAGATTCTTCATTATAAGTTATTTTTACACTATTT
>Ga0256913_10001253_pt1 | contig 13102 bp, 5 predicted proteins | sample Axial_MatmetaG_FD_185970 | JGI IMG/M metagenome (GOLD analysis project Ga0256913, IMG submission 185970) | Deep-sea worm associated microbial mat communities from Axial Seamount, Juan de Fuca Ridge, Pacific Ocean - Axial_Mat | ecosystem: Environmental > Aquatic > Marine > Oceanic > Microbial...
ATAAAACGCCTGAAGAGTTAAAATTGTTAACCGATAAAACCTGGCACGAAACAGCGGCAGTTGTTAAAAAGCTAAAGAAACGGAAACCCAAAAACCTCGATAGTTTTTTACATAATTTACACGATGAAGCATTCGAAACATTCGATTGTTTAGATTGTGCCAACTGTTGTAAAACAATTGGTCCGCGGCTGACCGACAAAGATATGGAGCGGCTGGCTAAACACCTGAAAATGAAACTTGCCGACTTTATAAAACAGTATATTGTAACCGACGAAGATGGCGATTCTGTTTTTCGCGAGCATCCCTGTCCGTTTTTGCTTCCCGATAACTATTGTATTGTTTACGAAAGCCGCCCGAAAGCGTGCCGCGAATATCCGCACACCGACCGCAAACGTTTCTATCAAATTCTCGACCTTTCGCATAAAAATTGCGAAACCTGCCCGGTTGTTTACGATATTTTTAAAGAGATAACACGGGCGAACTGGTAAGACGTTGATAATTGGCAAGTTGCCGTCATTCCCGCAAAAGCGCGAATCTGTTTGCTATTTCTGCCTTTCCATTTCTTCAATCGAAATTCAAATCAACAGATTTCTGACAATAACTCATTACGCCCAAAATATTTTGGTAAACTTTTGAAATGATAAAAAAGGTTTGTGGTCTGTCAATCAACAACAAAAAAAAGACTCTTCATCAGAATGACGAAAAGCCTTTTTATATATGGTATTAGTGCTAAAACTATCGTACAAATAACAGCTCGCGGTATTTTGGCAACGGCCATTTTTCGTTGTCAACAATCAGTTCCAGTCTGTCGATATGAGAACGAACATCATCGAGATACGGACGAACAGTTTTGTCGTAAGCAAAAGCTTTGTCTATTACATCTTCAATAACATTGGCTTTTTTCCTTGCTTCAACCATGTCGTGTACCTTGATTTTAATTTCCGAAACGTGATTTCCAATCTCGCGGATAAATTCTAAACGTCCTTTAGCCAACTCTGCAAACTCTTCATCGGGGAATACATCTTTTAAATGTTTTACGTTTTCGAGCAACAAAGTCTGATATTGAACTGCCGTTGGAATGATATGGTTAATTGCCATATCGCCCAGAACACGTGCTTCAATCTGAATTTTCATTATGAATTTCTCGTATTCAACTTCGGTACGGCCTCTTAACTCGGCATTGTTAAACACGCCCAGTTTGTCGAACATCTCCAAATTTTCTTCGCGTAAATAGGCCGATAACGATTCGGGAACACTATTGATATTTGTCAATCCGCGTTTGGCTGCTTCTTTTAACCAGCCTTCGCTGTAACCATCGCCGTTAAAACGAATTGCTTTCGATTTGACGATTAAATCTTTCAATACCTGGAAAATTGCTTCGTCGCGTTTTACGCCTTCGTCAATCAGTTTGTCAACACATCCTTTAAACTTAATCAACTGGTTTGCCATAATCGAGTTTAAAACAATCATTGCAGGTGCGTTGTTTGCCGAAGAACCAACGGCACGGAACTCAAAACGGTTTCCGGTAAATGCAAATGGCGAAGTACGGTTCCGGTCGGTGTTATCTAAAATAACATCAGGAATACGACCGATATTCAATTTTAATGCTGTTTTTTCGTCGGGTGTCATTTTGCGGTCAACCACCGACTCTTCCATTATATCGAGCATTTTAGAAACCTCACTTCCAAGGAAAACCGAAAGGATTGATGGTGGAGCTTCGTTTGCGCCCAAACGGTGCGAGTTCGATGCATTTAATATACTTGCACGTAACAAATCCTGATTGTCGTAAACTGCTTTTAACGTGTTAATTACAAATGTAAGGAAGAGTAAATTCGATTTCGGATTTTTTCCGGGCGAATATAAATTTATACCGTTATTTGTGGTTAGCGACCAGTTGTTATGTTTTCCCGAACCGTTAATTCCGGCAAATGGTTTTTCGTGAAAAAGAACGTGGAACTTGTGTTTCCTTGCAACTCTTTTCATCAAATCCATTAATAATTGGTTGTGGTCGTTTGCTAAATTTGCCTCTTCGTAAATAGGTGCAAATTCAAATTGGTTTGGTGCCACCTCGTTGTGTCGCGTTTTTAGCGGAATCCCCAATTTGTAAGCTTCATTTTCAAGGTCAATCATATAAGCAGTTGCTCTCGATGGAATCGATCCAAAGTAGTGATCGTCTAACTGCTGGTCTTTCGACGATGAGTGTCCCATTAAAGTACGGCCGGTCAACACCAAGTCGGGACGTGCCTGATAAAGTGCTTCGTCAATTAAGAAATACTCCTGCTCAACACCTAAATTTGCTTTTACATTGCGAATATTTTTGTCGAAATACTGGCACACTGCTGTTGCAGCTTTATCTACTTTGTGTAATGCTCTTAACAGCGGTGTTTTATTATCGAGTGCCTCACCGGTGTACGAAATAAAAATTGTTGGAATGGTAAGTGTTGTTCCGCTAACAAAAGCAGGCGACGATGGATCCCACGCTGTATAACCACGTGCCTCAAAAGTCTGGCGAATTCCACCACTCGGGAACGACGATGCATCGGGTTCTTGCTGCGCAAGTAATTTTCCCGAAAATGCCTCAACAACTCCTCCGTTCGAATTGTAGTCGATAAAAGCATCGTGCTTCTCTGCTGTTCCGTCGGTTAACGGGTGAAACCAGTGTGTGTAGTGTGTTGCACCATTTTCAATTGCCCAGGCTTTCATTCCCTGTGCAACCTGGTCAGCCATTCTTCTATCGATTGTGGTACCATTTTCAATTGCGTCAACTACTGCTTTGTATGCGCCGCTCGATAAATATTTTTTCATTTTCGGACGATCGAAAACATACATTGCGTAGTAATCCGATGTCAAATTATCTTCTCTTGTTACTTCAACCTGTTTGCGGTTGAGTACTTCTTCTAAAGCTTTAAATCTGAATTGTGCCATTATTTATATTTTTTTGTTTTTCTGTCTCAAAATTATAATTATCGACGAAGTAGTCAAAAAAATGGGGGGTGAATTAAAAAAATATTGATATTCTATTAACAAACCCTTAAAAAATAATAGTGTCAGTCAAAAAATCAGAAAAACAGGAAACGGAAATTTTATTCGAAGTGATAAATAAAAGTAAAGGGTTCGATTTTTTATGTAATTTCGCTCTTCTATTTTATACCTATTGTATTAAATTGAAAATAATTGGGTTGTTAGTTACAAAATAATAAATTAATAGGATGGAAGTTAACAGACGGAATTTTATTAAAACGAGCGGAATGGTTGCAGCGGGGGCTGTTATTTTACCCCCTTTTGTACAATCATGTCAGAACGCACAAATATCAAACACAGTGAAAAGTTATTTAGACCATTTTGAAGTATCTACCGAAATGTTGCAGAAAGTTATTGCCGAAGCAATGAGCAAAGGCGGCGATTATGCCGACCTGTTTTTCGAGCATAAAATTTCGAATAATCTGGGATTGGAAGACGGAAAAGTGAACCGTGCCTATTCGAATGTCGATTTTGGTGTTGGAATCAGGGTATTAAAAGGCGACCAAACCGGTTTTGCCTACTCCGAAAACATTACGTTGGACGACATGCTGAACGCGGCTAAAATGGCTGCGAACATTGCAAACAGTAATGCCAGTTTTAATGCCGGTGCAGTAAACGAGAAAATGCCGGCAAACTATTACAACATTTCAAAAAAATGGAGCGATGTATCGGTAAAAGATAAAGTCCCTTTCGTTCAGAAAATAAACGATAAGGTTTTTGCAATGGACGAAAAGGTAATTAAAGTAAATGCTTTTTTAAACGACGAAACAAGCTACACCCTTTTTTATAATTCGGATGGCAGGTTGACTTACGATTATTTGCCGATGGTGAGTTTTGGCGTTATTTGTATAATGCAAAAAGACAAACAAATAGAAAATGCATATTCGGCACGTTCTTTTAGGAAAGGATTTGAATGGTTAGATGAAAGCGTTATCGACGAGCTTTCGAATGAGGCCGTTAGCCGTACAAATATTTTGTTTGAGGCAACAAAACCAAAAGCCGGCGAAATGCCTGTTGTAATGGGTGCCGGTGGTTCGGGAATTTTACTTCACGAAGCAATCGGACACACATTTGAAGCTGACTTTAACAGAAAAGGGACATCGATTTTTAGCGATAAAATGGGCAAAAAAGTTGCCGAGAGTTTTATCAATATTATCGACGACGGTACACTCGAAGGAAACCGCGGATCGATAAATATCGATGATGAAGGAAACGACGTTCAGAAAACATACATGGTAAAAGATGGTGTGCTAAACAGTTATTTGCACGATAAAATCAGTGCAAAATATTACGGTGTCGATCCTACCGGAAACGGCCGTCGCGAATCGTTCAGGTTTATTCCGCTACCACGGATGCGGGCAACTTATATGGAGGCCGGGCAGAGTTCGAAAGACGATATTATTTCGAATGTCGATTACGGTGTTTATGTCGATAATTTTAGTAACGGACAGGTGCAGATTGGTGCCGGCGACTTTACTTTCTTTGTAAAATCGGGGTATTTAATTGAAAAGGGAAAACTTACCCAACCCATAAAAGACATTAATATTATTGGAAACGGACCGCAGGCACTTGCCGATATTTCGATGGCGGCCAACGACTATTTAATGGATAACGGAACATGGACCTGCGGAAAAGGCGGGCAGTCGGTTCCGGTAACTTGTGGTTTGCCAACTGTTTTGGTGAAAAAACTTACCGTGGGCGGCACAAATGCTTAAATAGTTCAAAGTTTAAAGTTCAAAGTTTAAAATTATGACAAAAGAAGAAAAATATAGTTTGGCAAAATGGGCGATGAATCATGCGCTCGAAAATGGAGCCCAACAAGCAAGTGTTAGTATCTCGAATAACCAGAGCAGCAGTGTTGATGTGCGCGACGAGAAGATTGATAAATTAGAACAGGCCATTCAAAGTGGTCTTACCATTCGTCTTTTTGTCGATGGGAAATATTCGGCACATTCAACTAACCGAATGAAAAAAGAGGATCTCTCGCATTTTATAAACGAAGCAATCGAGGGAACGAAATATCTGTCGGAAGATAAATTCCGTTCGCTGCCCGAACCGGAGTTGTATTATAAAGGTGGCGGTAAACCGTTAAATACACTCGACCCCAATTTTAGTAAAGTCGATCCGCAGGAAAAAATTGATCTGGCTTTTGCAATGGAAAAAGAAGTTTTGGGGGCTGACGAGCGGATTATTTCGGTGTCGGCAAGTTATTACGACGGATTGAACGAGCGGGTGATGGTAACCAGCAACGGATTTGAAGGCGACTCGTCGAACTCCTATTTCGGGTTGAATGCGTCGGTGTCGGTAAAAAGCGACGATGCACGTCCGGAATCGTACTGGGGCGAAAGTGCCATATTTTTCGATAAATTAAAGAAAGACGGCATTGGTAAAATGGCGTTAAAACGTGCCATCGATAAAATAGGTCAGGATAAAATAGAGTCGGGAAAAATGCCGATGATTGTGGAAAACCGTCAGGTAGGTCGTATTTTTGGCCCGCTAATTTCTGCTTTGAGCGGTTCTGCAATTCAGCAAAAAAACTCGTTTTTAATCGATAAGCTTGGCAAAAAAGTGGTTTCCGAAAAACTTACGCTTACCGACGATCCGTTTATTCCCGGAGGTCGTGGTTCACGCCTTTTCGATGGTGAAGGACTGGCAACAAAAAAACGTGTTGTATTTAATAAAGGAGTTTTGGAAACTTACTACATCGATACCTATTATGGTAAGAAACTGGAGATGCAACCCAACGGCGGCGGTACAACAAATCTGGTTTTCGAAACAGGCGATAAAGATGTAAACGGGTTGATTGCATCGGTTAAAAAAGGAATTCTGGTAACCGGGTTTAACGGTGGAAACAGCAACGGAACAACCGGTGATTTTTCGTACGGTATTGAAGGTTTTTTAATTGAAAACGGAAAAATTACCAAGCCCGTTTCGGAGATGAATATTACCGGAAATATGCTTGACCTTTGGTCGAATATTGGAGCATTTGGTAACGATATAAATGAAAGTTCTTCGTGGATGACACCTTCAATTCTGTTTGAAGGTGTTGATTTTAGCGGGATGTAAAGATATTTCCAATCAACAAAAAGAACCGTTCTTGCTCTGCTAAAAACAGAGAGAACGGTTCTTTTTTTATACTATTTTGTCGAAACTTATTTCCGGTCTAAAATAAGCTTTTTAACAATTTGTTTGTCATCAATTCCGAGTTTTACAAAGTACATTCCCGAAACCTGATTCGACATGTCGAAACTGATTCGTTCGGCAGCCGAATACTGTTTCCGTAGAATTAGTTTGCCGGTAATATCTAAAACCGATAAATCGACATCGTAAATATTTGTTGAATTAAACTCAACAGTTACCAATCCTTTTGTCGGATTTGGATACATTTTTATTTCCATTTCCCCGTTGTCTAAATCGCCGATATCGGTAGGATAACCTTCAACAAGTAAAATGAAACTGTGTGTGGCAGTTGCTCCGGCAGCATCGGTTGCAGTTACAACAAATGTGTAACTTCCGGTGTCAGCAATCATAGGAGCCGCGGTTAAATCATCTCCTGCTATTGTTACCCATGTCGGTAATGGGTCTCCACCTGCCAGTGTAGTAGTAATTGTTAATACATCGTCGTCAACATCATCGAAAAGTTCTCCAAGAATAGAACTAACTGTAACAGTAATTTCGTATGAAGCATTTACCCTTGCAATAGTTATCGAGTTGACAACAAACGGTTCGTCGTTAACCGGATTAACGGTAAGTACAAATGTTCGCGAGTGCGAAAGGCCTTCGCTGTCGACTACAGTAACTCTGATGGAATCGACTCCTGACATATCGGGAGCAAGTGTTAAATCGAGCGAGCCGGTGGCATCGGGCGAGTTATAATTTACAACAACTCCTGAAAGCAATGTTGCGTTCGAACTTGTTGTGGTAATGGTAACATCTTGCGGCTCAGAAGCCGGACCTCCGGAGATACCTGTAAGTGGAACGTTTATAACCGGTGCGTCTTCGTCAACTGTAACATTTTCTATCTGGTCGATTGTTGGCGGGTCGTTTACTTCGTTTACCGTTAAAACAAATATTTCGGAGACTGTACCTCCTGCATTATCCGCAACTACCACTTCTATGGTGTCTGTTCCACTCATATCGGGAGCAAGTGTTAAATCAAGCGAGCCGGTGGCATCGGGAGAATTGTAGTTTATAACAATATCGGTAACCAGTGATGTGTTGCCATTTGTTGCCGTTACTGAAATTGTTTGCGGGCGACAGTCGATACCATACGAAATACCTGATAGCGGAACATTAACAGCCGGCGAATCTTCGTCGACAGTAACATCTGCCAGTGCATCGAAAGTTGGTAATCCGTTTGTAGTAGTTACTGTTACATTAAACGATACTTCAACAGTGTCGCCACTGGTGTTGTAAACTTTCCAGGTTTCAACAGTTGTTCCTAACGGGTACATTCCATCGGGACCCAATCCTGACACTTGTTCAACAATAGCGCAAGGACTGCTAGTTGTTATCTCGGGATAGGTAATTTTTGTTTCGCAAACACCGGGTGCTACATCCATATCAACATCATCAATCGGGTCAACAGTAAGTGTATGCGGGTCGGTAACCGTACAATAAACCCAGCAACGAGACTTGTTGCCTGACTTATCGGTTGTAATAACATCAATTTGAAACTGGTCGCTTACATCTTCGCATCCAAATGCTTTTGGCCATGTTTCAATAATTAAATCTTCGTAAGCATCAACGTTGTCGCTTGTTCCGGCCGATAGTGCTGCAACATCAGCTTCAGTCAATGCATAACGTCCTCTTTCGTCAAGAACAATGTCGATAGGGTGACAAGATGGTTCGGGAGCAATGTCGTCAATAATTCTGATTGATGTAGAGACAACTCTTTTGTTTCCGCTCTCATCGGTAGCTTCAACAGCTAAATCGAATAGTTGATTAACATCGAGTCTGGTAAAATTTCGTGTCGATGCGGGACCTGATACAGCTGTTACTTCGGCAGTGCCACAGTTGTCGCTGACAAACAAGCTGTCTAAAGCTTTTATAAAATTAACCACAACCGGTCCGGCTTTACCAAGTGCATCTAAACTTACTGTAATTTCGGAAGGGATTTGAATTGTTGGAGATATTGTATCGACAACTGTAACTTTGAATGTAGATGAATTAACGTTTTCTGCTTTATCGTATGCAGTTACTGTTACTGTTGTTTCTCCAACAGGGAAAAAGCTTCCATTTGGAGACGAGAATATAATAGTGTCTATTCCTTGACAATTGTCACTTACATTTGCATGATTATCATCAAAAATTTTGTAAGAATGAAAATTTGTACCATCATACAGCCAAATATAACCATTGGCATAACTTGCTCTTAAATAATTTGGAGAAGGGGCTGTTGCCGGTAATTGGACGGAAGCAGAATAAGCCCCTGTAGCTTTGTCGATAAGATAAACTATTTTACTATTAGAATTATAAACCAAAATCTCATTCCCAACAATTCCGGTATAACCCACAAAGGTAGTATTAAGATTATAGGAAGGTAGTCCTGATATTGCGTAACTTCCTAATAATGTACCTGTAGAATGGTCTGTTCGATATATATTGTTTTGATAATAAAAAATAACCTCGTCAGAGTCAAAATCATAATCGGCTTGACATTGCCCGTTGGGTCGGAAATTATTGGCTGACAAACTTGTTCCTGTAGACAAAGCATAGCCATTTATATTTAAACCAACGATACGATATCCATTTCCATAGTAGCCATTACCTTCTAATCTGGAGGTATTAGGGTTCCACCATAATCCTCTAAAATCAAATCCTGCTTGAGTATTGTTTAGTTCTATTCCATTTTCGTCGTATGTTTTAAGTGGGTATGAGCTAATTCCTGCTTGTACGGCATAATATAATTTCTTTATTGGATTGTATGCAACAGCTGTTAGACTGCCATTATTGTTCTGAAATGGCAATGTTATTCCCTCTTCTGCAATACCAGAAGTTAACATTCCTGTATGAAAAGTTACTTCTGTGCCGCATTCTCCGGATCCAGAGTAAACAACTGTGTCGCTGTATGTAATAACCGGTGCTTCCACATCAACAACAGTAACGGTAAAAGTACAAGTATCGGTTGGTGGTGGTGGGCCAACAACGGTAGCGCTTTTTTCTCCCATAACTACCGGTCCGCTACCACCGTCCCAAACCAATTGGTACGACTGGGTGGTAACTCCAACCGGGAACGTGTCGCCACTGGTTAATCCGCTGTTATCTATTTGTGTAACTGTAGCTACTGCCCACTCATCCGGGTAATTATAATCAACCATTGCTCCACATGCTCCGGGGTCGTTGTCTTGTTCAATATCGTTAATACAGGGAATATCCAAAGCTGCATCATACATATATTGTAAAATATTTGAATATAGATTTGAAATTTCCGGTTCAGGAGACCAAGAATAATATTGTCCAATGAATTCCAGAGATAATCCCCCAAACATAATCTTTCCCAAACCCCAATCTTTTTCAGCAAGAACAGGGATGTTGTTATATTGTAATATTGGCGATAGTCCAGTTCCTACCACAATATTTCCAAATAAAGAACTTCCATTATATGCACTTGCTGCAGCAGGAGTTTTGGGGCCGGAAAAAACCGGATGATTATTATTGGCTGCATATGCAACAAAACCACCTCCTTGCCTTTGGTTTAAGTTGACCCCGGTAATTGTATTGATATTTCCAGAACATTCCTGTTGGAATGCATTTAGAAATAACGATTTACCTGTTGCTACCCAGGCTTCTAATTCGGTTCTGTAAGAATTTAAAAAGTTGATAAACTCACATGTTCCATAATTTGACCCATCTATAAAAATAAACTTAACATTGCTGGCAAGCAGTGCGGGAACATTCAGTGCCTCAAAATTTAGCCGGGTCCAGTTGCCTGCGCCAAATGTGGCATCTAAAGCTGTTGCGTTACCATTCTGTCCCCAATAATTTCCATAAGTTCCGGTTCTTAAGTAAACAACCTCTTTAACATTAGATAAGTCCTGAGGAGCTGTAGCAGAAGCTGATTTTAGCTGCGAGTCTGCATCTTGTTGCAAATATTGCGTTGTAAGTGGTACAGAGGTCGATTTCTCTGAGAGATTTTGTCCATAACTAAAACCGGCAATAAAAATTGCCAAAAAAACGAAGTAAATTTTTTTCATAATAGTATATTTTTAAAGGTTAATAAATTAGATGTATGTTCTTGAATAGTAAAAGACCCTTTTTTTATCTTCTATCAAGTTACGATTATATGTTCAAAAAAAAAAGAGTGATTTGTTATTCATATTATTTCTAAAAAGAGATATTTATTTTGATAAATTGTTAGTTGTTAATAGAGTTTTGAATGAATATGTTTGTTTCTTCGTTTTCTCGTTTTTGTAAATTAAAATCTTTTACCTACTTTTGTGCCCAATTAATTTTAAGCCGTTTCAATCTAACGCGATGTTGCGGGTTAAACATTGTATAACAAATAAATAGTTCTTTAAAAATGTATTTAACAGGAGAGAAAAAACAAGAGATTTTTGCCAAACATGGTAAAGCTCAAACAGACACAGGGAGTGCCGAAGGTCAGATTGCACTGTTCACGTTTAGAATTAACCACTTAACAGAACACCTGAAAGACAACAAAAAAGACCACAGCACACGCCGTGCATTAATTAAATTAGTAGGTAAACGTCGTAGTTTACTCGACTATTTAAAAAGAAAAGATATCGAACGTTATCGTGCGATAATTAAAGAATTGAACTTACGTAAGTAAAATAACTGAAAGGCAATGCATTGTATTGCCTTTCTTTTTGTAAATTGCAAAGCCTCACCACCCATTGTAATTATTAATTAAAGATTTATTAGAAAAATTATGGTAAACGCAACAATTAAAACAATTGAACTTGCCGACGGCAAGACCATTACCATTGAAACCGGCAAACTGGCTAAACAAGCTGATGGGTCGGTTGTAGTACGCATGGGTGAAACCATGTTGCTGGCTACTGTAGTTTCGGCAACAGAAGCAAGAGAAGATGTTGATTTTATGCCGCTTTCGGTTGACTATCGCGAGAAATTTGCTGCGGCAGGACGTTTCCCCGGAGGGTTCCTGAAAAGAGAAGCCCGTCCGTCGGATGATGAGATTTTAGTAGCAAGGCTTGTTGACCGTGCTTTACGCCCGTTATTTCCGGCCGATTATCATGCTGAAACAGCCATGATGATTTCGTTGATTTCGGCAAACAAAGAGGAGATGCCCGATGCACTTGCAGGACTGGCTGCTTCGGCAGCAATTGCAGTTTCCGATGTACCGTTCGAAACTGCTATCTCGGAAGTGAGAGTGGCACGTGTTAACGGCGAGTTTGTGGTTAATCCAACCCGCTCGCAAATGGCAGAGGCCGACCTCGAAATAATGGTAGGCGCTTCGTACGACAACATTATGATGGTTGAAGGCGAAATGGACGAAGTTTCGGAAGAGGTGATGTTAGAGGCAATTAAATTTGCTCATGTCGAAATTAAAAAACAGTGTAAAGTTCAGGAAGAACTGGCTGCTGAGCTTGGAATTGTTAAACGTGAATACAGTCACGAAAATAACGACGACGAGTTACGGGCAAAAGTAAAAGCCGATTTATACGAGAAGTGTTACGAAACAGCCAAAAAACAAATCACAAATAAAAGTGAGCGTTTAGAAGCTTTTCAGGCAATTCGCGATGAGTACATCGAAGAGTATATTGCAGCAAATGCCGACAACGAAGAGATTGACATGGATTTACATGTTGGTTTAATTAAAAAATATTACCACGATGAGGAGAAAGAGGCAATGCGCCGAATGATTCTCGATGATGGTATTCGTTTAGACGGACGTGCAACCAACGAAATCCGCCCGATTTGGGGAGAGGTTGATTACCTGCCGGGTTCGCATGGTTCGGCCATTTTTACCCGTGGCGAAACACAGTCGTTAACTTCGGTTACATTGGGTACAAAAATGGATATCAAAAAAATTGACAATGTAACTTTTCAGGGAACAGAAAAATTCCTGTTGCATTATAACTTTCCGCCGTTTTGTGTTGGCGACCCGAAAACACCGCGTGGCACAAGCCGTCGCGAAATAGGGCACGGAAACCTTGCATTGCGTGGATTGAAAAAAATGATTCCCGATGATTTCCCGTATGTACTGAGAATTGTTTCCGATATTCTGGAATCGAACGGTTCGTCGAGTATGGCAACAGTTTGCGCCGGAACAATGGGAATGATGGATGCCGGAGTGAAAATTAAAAAACCGGTTTCGGGAATTGCAATGGGATTGATTACCGATAAGGGTGCAGAAAAATACGCAGTGCTTTCCGATATTCTGGGCGATGAAGACCACTTGGGAGATATGGATTTTAAAGTAACCGGAACAGTTGACGGAATTACCGCAACACAGATGGATATTAAAGTTGACGGACTTCCGTACGAAGTTTTAGCACAGGCACTTCAACAGGCAAAAGAGGGACGTTTACATATTTTGGGCAAAATGCTTGAGGTAATTCCTGAGCCGCGCGAAGATTATAAACCAAATGTACCACGTATCGAAACGGTTGTAATTCCGAAAGATATGATTGGCGCAATTATTGGCCCCGGTGGCAAAGTAATTCAAGCCATTCAGGAAGAGACCGAAACAGTTATTGTAATTGAAGAAAAAGACGACCAGGGAATTGTTGAGATTTCGGGTGCAGGTTTAGCTCCAATAGAAGCGGCCAAAGCCAGAATTAAAGGAATAACCGCACTTCCCGAAGTTGGCGAAGTTTATAACGGGAAAGTAAAATCGGTTGTGTCGTTTGGCGCGTTTATCGAAATTCTTCCTGGAAAAGAGGCACTGCTTCATATTTCGGAAATGGATTGGGCACGTGTTGAAAATGCAGAAGATTTTGCCAAAGAGGGCGATATGGTTGAGGTGAAATTAATTGGTGTTGACGAAAGAACTGGTAAACTGAAACTTTCGCGCAAGGCACTGCTCCCAAAACCTGAAGGTTATGTTGAGCGTCCGCCAAGAGAAAATCGTGGTCCGAGAAGAGATTTCAGAGGT
>Ga0256913_10001254_pt1 | contig 13100 bp, 9 predicted proteins | sample Axial_MatmetaG_FD_185970 | JGI IMG/M metagenome (GOLD analysis project Ga0256913, IMG submission 185970) | Deep-sea worm associated microbial mat communities from Axial Seamount, Juan de Fuca Ridge, Pacific Ocean - Axial_Mat | ecosystem: Environmental > Aquatic > Marine > Oceanic > Microbial...
GTCGGGGGTTTTGATGTTGAGTTGTTGGCCGGTGAGGATGGTGTCGCCTGTTTCTTCGGTGATGATGAGGTCGAGGGGGTAGTGATAGTCAAGCAGCGTATCGATGGTGATAGTCTCACCCGCACCTGCCGTAACCGCTATGTCGGCAGTGTTGGCATTGGGGGCTGTGATATGAACTGTCACTTCCCTTCCGGTCTCAGCATTGAACCGTTCTTCGATGGTAGTACTCTCTATCTGTCCGTCTTTTACATTAAGTACCTGTATGGTATCTCCGTTTTCATCAAGCAGTACCACCCTGGCATCGCTGTTGGTGGATCCTGTTACAGTATATTGTTTAAATGTCCAGTCGAGCGGCTTTTCAACCACGGCTGTTGTTTCGTCCGGTATTGCCTCCTGCCAGGTCGCACCTTCAATATTATTGCTATTATCGTTGTAAGTTATGGTGTAGATATCGTCGGCTGTTGCTCCCTTCAAACGTGTGCCGGGGCCTGTTTCCTGCCCTTGCAGGCGCACGGTCAGTTGCGGGGCGTTGTTCATAACCATGAACACGTGTTTGCCGGCATGTTCTCCGGACAGGCCCAAAAGAACTACCCCGCCGGCCGGAAATGTTACAGGATTTGTCAATGATCCCCCTGCGAGTTTCCTTCCTGTTAAATCGAATGCTTCAAGAACCAGCTCTTTTTCATCGGAAAAGACCGTAACCTCCCCGTTGGCAGGATTGGGTGCAATCGTGATGTCACTTCTTTTATGTGCATTAACAGAAGTTGCTGTTTTGAGTTTGTATGTTGCCGTTCCTGTGAACTGCGTATCGTTGATCGAGGTGTTTGTGCCGGTAACGGTTACCGTGCCCGTGGCATAAGCACCGTCGGGGCGGGTGAGGGTAAGTTCAATGATTGTATTTTGCGCAAACAAGTTAAACGGGACCAGGGTTACAGTAATAACAAAAAAGAGTTTGAAAAACGGAATGGAGGGTTTAAGAGCTTTTGTTTTCATAGCGGTCAAAGGTTTAAACGCTTAAAAAGCAAAAATAATAACTAACCATTAAAATTACAATTTAAATCTATTATCCCCAAACAGTTAATGATAGGTTTTGACGAAAAGATACGCAGGATTGACCAAACAAACGGGATATATCTTTTTAAGCCGCGAATTACACGAATTGTATTATGTGATGACCTTAGCGAAAATTAGTGACATTAGTGGACTGAGAAATCTGAGGATTACAGATGCTTTCACTCCCCCTGGGGGAGCCGGAGGGGGCACCTCTATCGTCAGTGTTGCTCAGAGCGACGCCGACGATCCTGATGAATTATTCCCCTTGGGGGAACCGGAAGAGGGCAAATAAAAACAACGGATTGCACGGATTCGCACGGATTATTTTAAACACCGCGAATTGCAGATATTTTCACTCCCCCTTTTGGGGTACCGGAGGGGGCAGATATTAATCCACTAATTGCACGAATTAACGCTAATGGATATTTCGGTGCTCTGCACCTCCTGTTTTTTATTTATTGTATTTCTACAAATATTGCGCGGCTCTGTCGCTTGGCCCGGGTGTAGCACCGTAAGATCCCCACACGCATTTTAAAAGACCTTGAATCGTGCTTGCACATTCAAGCGTCAAAGGAACGAAGAATCGCGGCTCTGCCGCTTGGTTCAGGTGCAGCGCACCGTTAACCTTTGTAGAAAAAATATGCGTTTTCAGGATGAGGTGCGTAGCACCGTGATATTAATCTGCCGTATTTATGGGGTGTAATTGTTTAGGATATTTTATCTGAGGAAGTAGGTAAGATTACAGAGAATTGTATGTCTTCTTTTCATCAATTCCTCAATTTATCACCACGTCATGTTTTCACTCCCCTTAAAGGGGGAGCCGGAGGGGGTCTTAAATCCTTGAACTTAGTTTCCCGAGGGTGTTGTCCCATTTTCCCGGTTGTGTTTCATGTTTTAATGCTTCCTGAAGCATCTCCATGAATTTCTTACGATTTACTTTCTGTGCTCCAAGACTTAGTAAGTGATCATTTGTAACCTGTGAATCTATGAAGTGAAAATCCTTGTCTTTAAGATATTCTGACAGGGCAAAGAATGCTACTTTTGAAGCATTGCTCACCCTGTAAAACATCGATTCTCCGAAAAAGGCTTTCCCCAGTGATATCCCATACAATCCGCCGGCTATTTCTCCTTCAAGAAAGCACTCAAATGAGTGGGCAAAACCAAGCTCGTGAAGTTTAGTGTAGGCTTTTATCATATCATCGTTGATCCAAGTGCCGCCTCCGTCCCTTCGTATTTGTGCGCACCCTCGCATAACATCTTCAAAACAAGTGTCTATCCTAATTTCGAACATATCTTTTCTGATCACCTGTTTCAGGCTTTTTGACACTTTGATCTTTCCCGGATAAAAAACAGGACGTTTTGGTGTTGACCACCACATTATGGGGTCATTTTCGTTGAACCACGGGAATATGCCGTTCGAATAAGCCAGCAAAAGCCTGTTGACGCTCAGGTCGCCACCAATGGCAAGAAGCCCGCTTTCATCAGCAAAGTTGGGATCAGGAAATATCAGATCGTCTGTAAGCTGAAAGATCATGAAACAACGAGATTATCTTTCCAGGTTTCATACTCTTCTATCACGGACAAAAGCTGCCTTGCTATCACACTAAGCACAAATGCATCATCAATGTAACCGATGCCCGGAATAAAATCAGGAGCAAAATCGATCGGTAAGATGAAATAAATGATTCCGGCTAACATGATCACAATATGCTCCCTTGAAATATGAGTATATTCTCCCGAGAAATAATCTTTTAAAAGAGACAAAAGCAATTGAAGCCGTGGCCATATACCCTTGAGTGATTCCTTTTCTTTCTCCGCTTTTTCAGCAGCTTCATCAATGATCTGTCCAGTCTTTTCTTCATTATCTATCGTCTCTTCCGCTTCTTCTTTCGACTTTCCGAAAATGTCTTTTATAGTACTCATTTTATTATATTTTATGATTCTCACACTAACTTATCAGGGATCTAAGTTCCCATATTGATACCTCAAGTTAATTTTTTTATTTTAAAAAAACACTAAATGACTTTATTGTTTTGAGTTAATCAAAATTAAAATGCAGCATTAGTTTCCGTTCAATTTGTAAATGATATAATTAAAGGATAATTTTATTAGGTTATACTCCGGTTAAATAATTAAAATTTTACATCGATGAACAGGTTTTTAGAAGAGATACATGAACAACCCGAAGCATTGCGGGAAACACTGTCGTTATATATGGATGAGGAAGTAATGGAGGTTATGGATGAACTTGTGTCAACGCTCAATGCAGGAGGGATCGATAAAGTTATTTTCACGGGTATGGGAAGTTCGTACTTTGTATCTTATGCGGCGGCAATATTACTAAGCTGCATGGGCAAAAGGGCTGTAGCAACTAATGCCGGAGAGCTGTTACATTACGGATATCCTGTTATCGATAATAGAACACTGCTTGTATGCATATCGCAATCGGGCGAAAGTTTCGAGATAAAGAAACTGCTTAAGAAAAAAGAGCCGCATACATTATGTATCGGAATAACGAATAATGAAAAAAGCACCCTTGGCCACAATGCTAACATGGTGTTACCGGTAAAAGCAGGCATTGAAGATATGACATCGACCAAGACATTCATTACAACTCTGCTTGTATCCTATCTTCTCGGGTGGAAGATTGCAGGTGTCTGGGATGAAGACCTGGCAAAACGGTTAAGAAAGTTACCCGTTCAATTCGAACATGGCTTGCATAGTTTGCCTGAGACAGTAGAGAAAGCTCTGGATTTCATGGGTGATCTTAATGCATTGCCGTTGATAGCAAGAGGCCCGGCATTTTGTACGGCAAGCCAGAGTGCTTTAATGTTCAAGGAGGCGGTTAAGATTCCGGCTTTCAGTATTTTAGGAGGGGAGTTCCGGCACGGGCCGATGGAAATGGTGCAACCCGGTGTTAAGACTATCCTTTTTGCACCTGCAGGAAAAACATTTGATCAAAGCCTGAAAATGGCAAAAAATATAGCAGGGTTCGGAGGGAGGGTTTTGCTGATAACCGATTCCGGAACCAAATTGACAGATGAGAATATTTATGTTATCAAGGTACCGGGAGGAAATGAATTTTTATTTTCAATCACAGGTATTCTGCCGTTACAATTAATGGTGGATACTTATGCCAAACGAATGAGATTTGAAGCAGGCAGTTTTTCGCGGGGAGCTAAAATCACAAAAACGGAATAAAAATAAAAACATCAATAAAATGTCACACAAGTCTGCTTACCTTGTAATAATTGCAGCATTTTTGGTTTTCCCGGGATGCAGGATCGAAAAAGCAAAAATTGATGTCAGACCAAACATCCTTTTCATCATGTCGGATGACCACACTTCACAAGCATGGGGTATCTACGGCGGAATATTAAAGAATTATGTGCATGCCCCCAACATCAAACGTCTTGCAGATGAAGGAATGGTCCTTGACAATGTCTTTTGTACAAACTCGATTTGTGTCCCAAGCCGGGGAACTATTCTTACCGGACAGTTCAGTAACAGAAACGGGATCTACACTCTGGCCGATGCCCTTGCCCCCGACAGTATGAATATTGCTAAACTACTGAAAAATGCCGGATACCATACAGCAATAATCGGCAAATGGCATCTGAAAAAAGAGCCGTCAGGATTTGACTATTACAATATTCTTCATGACCAGGGAAGATATTGGGACCCGATCCTGAAAACCAGGAAGAATTTTCACAAGCCGCCAAAATATTGGGATGTACATAAAGGATTTTCAACTGATGTGATAACCGGACTGGCTATTAACTGGCTCGATACCATTGACCGGTCGAAGCCGTTTTTTCTGATGACTCACTTCAAGGCAACACATGAGCCTTTCGATTATCCTGACAGGTACAAAAACCTGTTTAAGGATATTGACCTTCCGGAACCGGAAAACCTGTATGATTTTTCTAAGTCAACAACAGGCAGAACATTCATCGGACAACAACTCGAGAATCTTGGCTGGCGCTACAAACAGGCATCCGATGCTCCCGACAAATGGTGGTGCAAATATCCCGGAATGCCTTTTTACACCACAGGTCTTGACAGCATTGCAAAAAGGAAGAAGATTTATCAGAAGTTCGTGAAGGACTTTCTGCGCTCGGGGGCTGCCATCGATGACAACATCGGCCGGCTGCTCGATTACCTTGAAAAGAATGGCCTTGCAGAGAATACGGTTGTGATCTACACCGCCGATCAGGGTTACTTTCTTGGCGAACACGGCTTTTTCGATAAACGTCTGATCTACGAGGAGTCGCTGCGAATGCCGTTCGTTATCCGCTACCCGAAAGAGATAAAAGGCGGGAAAAGACTTGATGACATCATCATGAATATCGACTTTGCATCACTCTTTGCCGATTATGCCGGGGTTAAAACGCCGCCGTCGATGCAGGGTCGAAGCTTCAGGCAGAACCTGATGGGCAAAACACCGCCCGACTGGCGCAAGGCAGCTTACTACCGGTACTGGCAGCATTACCCGATACGTCCTGCCCATTTCGGGATACGGAACAAGGATTACATACTGGCGCTGTTTTACGGGCAGCCGCTCGATATGACAGATGTTTCGCAGGAAACGACAAAGCCAGCCTGGGAGTTCTACGACCTGAAAAAAGACCCGCATGAGGATCACAATGCTATAAACGACCCGGAGTATGCCGGTATCATTAAACAGATGAAAGCAGAACTGAAAAAGCAGAGAGAGTACTACGGCGATACCGATGAGCAGTATCATGTAATGCAAGAGATATTTGAGGAGTACTGGAACTGGAAATAGACAAGAAAAAATATTCAAATGAAGACTTTAACAAAAATCGCAACAGTGTTGACCGTTTTAATGTTGGTGGCTGTTGAAGATAGTGTATCGCAGGGCAAAATTGTTTCGGATTACAACGTTATGTGGAGATCACAAAGTGAAAATTCCTACGGCACAATGCCTGCCGGGAACGGGGATGTAGGAGCGAATGTGTGGGTGACACCCGACGGAGTGCTGCATTTTTTTATCAGTAAGACGGATGCTTACAGTGAAAACGGCAGACTTTTGAAAATAGGTAAAGTATCTGTCTCTTTTGAGCCTGCTGTCCTGAAAGGGAAGAAATTCACTCAGGAACTTGATCTTTACACAGGTACCATAAACATCAAAACAGATAAAGCTGACCTGATTTTTAGGGTTGATGCAAATGAGCCGGTAATAGTTCTGAGCGGAAAGAGCAAAGTGCCGGTAACTGTAAGTGTGAAAAATGAAGTATGGCGGACTGAGCGTAGAAAACTGCGGAAAGAGGAGTTGCACTCGGCAAGAGGCCTGATGCAGAAACCCCTTGAAAAGGATAACCAAAAGGTGCCGGAGGTTTATGTTGAGCCCGATGTTATCCTGAACGTGAATGACGGGATGGCCTGGTGCCACAGCAATGTCAGATCGATCTATCCGCTCGTGATGGAAGGGCAGGGCTTGAAAGAGTTTGCCGACTCCCAAACAGACCCTTTGCTCGGAAGGACATTCGGAGATTACGTCTTCGGTGCCGGGCTTGAGCCTGTTTCTGAAAAAGAGCTTGTATCAGCCGAACCCACAAAAAATATCGATGTGAATGTTCTTGTGAAGACATCCCTTAATTCCACTCCGGAAAAGTGGCTGAATGAAATGTCGGCACTTAAAAAAGAGGTTTCCGGTAAGGATGATGCTCAGCTTGTTAAACAGCATAAAAAGTGGTGGAACGATTTCTGGAACAGGCATTACATTGTTGTGACCTCGGATAAGGAGAAGGAAGATGCTTTCGTTGTAACACAGGGGTATCTGCTTCAGAGGTACCTCAATGCAGGCAGCGGAAGGGGCGGCCTGCCCATAAAGTTCAACGGTTCCATTTTTACGGTTGATATCCCCGGAAAATATGTCTCAGCAGGGATCGCCCTTGAGGATGTAGATGCCGATTACCGTCGTTGGGGCGGATGTTACTGGTTTCAGAATACCCGCCTGCCATACTGGGGAATGCTTTACTCAGGCGATTTTGAGATGATGAAACCGCTTTTCAAAATGTACATGGACGGTCTGGACCTTGCACGGTTCCGTACTAAGAAATATCACAGATGCGGCGGAGCTTATTTCCCCGAAACAATGTATTTCTGGGGTGCCTATTCCCTGACCGATTACGGCTGGTCGCGGGATAATACCCTCACCGAGGATGAAACGACAAATCAGTATATCAGATATTACTGGCAGGGCGGGATAGAGCTTGTTGCCATGATGCAGGACTATTTCTTTTTTACGGGAGATGAAGAGTTCCTGAACGGAGACCTGACGGAATTTGCAAAAGAGATCATTACTTTTTACAATGAGAATTATCACCGAAGCTCACACGGGAAGATCGTTTTTAAACCGGTCCATTCGTTAGAAACCTACTGGTACGATGTGGTCAATCCTTTACCGGAGATTGCCGGATTGAAGTACGTAACAGATCGTTTTCTCGCGAATAAAGATAAAATAAAAGACAAGGAGCTGGTTGAACTTTGTGAGGATGTGAATTCGTTCCTGACAGAAATACCTGTCAGGACAGACGAGTCGGGACAGAAATTGCTTTCTCCTGCTGAGAAGTATGACCCTAAATCTTCAAATGTGGAAAATCCCGAGTTGTATGCGGTGTTCCCCTATGAGATATACGGACTTAACAGAAAGGACAGGGAAATGGCAAAAAGGACCTACGATGCCAGAAAGTACAAAGCTGTGAACGGCTGGCAGCAGGACGGCATTCAGGCAGCACTGATCGGCGATACGGAAGAGGCAAAAAGGATAGTTGTTCAGAATTTCAAAGCTAAAAACAAAGAGAGCAGGTTCCCGGGATTTTTCGGGCCTAATTTCGACTGGACACCGGATCAGGATCACGGCTCGGTTACATTCAGGGCTTTGCAGAATATGCTGATCCAACAGACAGGGGACTCGATACTCCTGATGCCTGCCTGGCCGGAAGGGTGGAACTGTAAGTTCAAAGTTAATGCATACGGGAATACAACCCTTGAAGGAGAGATAGTAAACGGCAAGGTGAAAAAACTGAAAGTAGTTCCTTCCGAAAGAAGAAGTGATATGATAGTGGTAGGAGAGGAATGAGAATAATCACTGTCGCCGTTGCCGGAGCGGCGGCGGCAGTGGTAAAAAAAGAAGACGGGAGAAGAAGAATGATATTTTGTAACCTTAAAATTTAATTTAAAATGAAAAAACTGATCCTTTTATTATTCGTTTCTTGCATGTTTTTACCTGGCCGGGCGCAGGAGGAGACTAACAAATTCCTTCATTCCGACGGAGGAGGATGGGGGTTGAAGATCGTTCAGCCTGAAGGAGAGAAGTCGGTACTGTTGATCGGGAACTCCATCTGTAACGGTTACAAGGTATACGTAGCCAAAGAACTGCCCGGATATCGTGTGATAGCATGGGTCAATCCATATCACCTGAAAAGTGAGCATTTTTACTCCGACCTTGTGAAGATGCTGAAAAGTGAGAAGTGGGATGTGATACATTTCAACATCGGGCTGCACGGCTGGGAAAAGGGCAGGATACCGGAGGGCCAGTATCAGCCGCTTTTACAAAACCTGGTCGATACCCTGAAACAATATGCTCCCGACAGCAAGCTGATTTGGGCAAGTATAACTCCCATAACGAATAAAGAAAAACCATACATCACAAATCAGGAATTGAACCCGATAATTGCCGACAGAAACCTTATCGCAGGTATCGTGATGAAAAACAACGGCATTCCGGTAAATGATCTATATTCGCTTTGCCTGTTAAACATGCAGCTTGCCCGCGGCGACAGGTTTCACTGGACAGCACCGATGTATCGTATGATGGGAATACAGACAGCAGAGAAGATAAAGAAAGCATTAGAATAAAACTATCAAAAATTAAGGGTCACACCCACAGCCGGTCCCTGAAATTTGTAATCCACGTAAGTGTCAATTTTCTGATCCGGAAATATGGCATGTACGAACATGTACTGATAATTGGCGCTTATTCCCAGCCAGTGGGTGATCCTGACGGGGAATGAAATATTCAGGTCTTGGATGTAACCGCCGAGCGATTTTGTGTAAAGAGAAAAGAAACCTGCATTACCGTAAACCGATAACCACTTGGTAAGTTTGAACATTGCTACAATTCCTAAATTGGGCAAAGGAACAGTTACGTTGAGATTGTAATCCTTGTGTGTGATCTCCGTGCGTAACCCAAGATCTAATGGCATGATGTAAAAGTTAATGTAAGTACCGAGAAAGGAGTCCTGGCTTTTAAGGATTGAAAGAAGATAACCTGCACTGAAAACCTGTGTTCTGAAATATACCTGCGATCTTGTACCTGCAGGTATGGTATCACCTTCCCAGATTATGTCCTGCTTTGTGAAGTGGTCATTTTTTCTGTTAAATCCGTAATAATTCACATACAATCCGCTGGACGGGGTAAACCGGTAAATGGCAGAACCTGAAAAAAAAGATGAATTTGACGGAAGGCCCAGATTATCTTCAAGGCCTATCGTTACATTGATCATACTGTTTGGGGGGCTGAAAGTTACTTTTGAATCAAGACTGGCAAAAATATATGCTCCGTGAATGAACAGCCTGTTATGGCTGTGTTTTAGTTCATCCCTGCGCTTTGCTTTTTTTTCTTTCCTGATCTGTTTTCCCGTTTTAGTTTCTGTAACAAGACTAAGAGAATCAGGCTTAGTATTCAGAGTATCGTTGGTAATGGTTGAGAAATATTCTGAATTAGCCTTTAGATCACGTGAATATAGAAAAACAATGAATATTACGATTAGTATTTTATGCACGTACAAAGTCATTTATCCGGGGATTAAAGTTTCCTGCTACTATAAAAAATAACAAATTGAAACTCCGAAAACAAATCGAAGATTGGTTTTACTCCGAAAATACATATTTTAATTATATTTTCTTGCTCTTTCTGTAAATGATGTGATGTTTTTCATTATTCATAAAGTTGTTTATCTTTAAAGGAATGAAAAATTTAAGCTGAACAATGAAAACAGTTCATAATTCAAGACGTGATTTTATAAAGAAAAGTACACTGGCAACCGGTGCAATGTTATCAGTTCCCGTATTTTCCGGTGCTGCAGGATTTTCTTCTGACCCGGCAGTGAAGAAGGTGAAACGGATAGGTGATTTCGAAAAACCTCTTGCCATTGCAATGTGGGATTATTCGTGGCTTTTGCGACATCATAAATACGGTTCTTTCGAGGATTGGGATGTTGTGCTTGACGGTCTTGTTGAGCGGGGTTACAATGCGATACGGATCGATTGTTTTCCGCAATTCATAGCATCCGACAGGAACGGTGAGATACAGGAGGAGGTTTTTAATATCAGGGAAGCGTGGAAACCTGCTTATTGGGGCAATCAGTTTTCTGTTTACACGAGGCCGAGGGAGGGGTTAGTTGAATTTATGAAAAAATGTGAGGAGAAAGGTGTTTATGTGGGGCTGGCAACCTGGTTTATGGGGCACGGTACGAAACGGAATCTTGAATTTACAGGTATCGAAGGGTTTGTTAAAGCTTGGGACGAGACGCTGCAATACCTGAATAAAAACGATCTTCTTGATAATGTGATCTATGTCGATTTACTGAATGAATATCCCTTATGGCACGGATTTGAGTGGTTCAAGAAAGAAATGAACCTCAGGGGCAATGAAAAACTGTTCATGGAGAATAATCCTGATGCTAATGTACCTGATGAGGTTTTCAAGAAAAGAAAAGGTAAAGGGTACACAGAACTTCAACAGCAGTTTTATCAGAATTTTATAGATACGGTAATTGCGAAACTAAAAGAGAAATGGCCTGACCACACATTTTTTGCCAGTCAGACCGGTGGAGGGAATTTGTGGAAACAGCTTGACCATAAATCTTTCGGTGCACTTGATCCGCATTTCTGGTTTTCACAGAATGGAGAATTTACATCAAACACACCTGTTGGCGGATTGAACATGTTCAGGTCTGAAAAAGATGCAGGTTTTAAAGAAGGATATGAGAAGACATTGAAATACTGGAGGGCTAATCAATCAAAACTTGCCGACTGGATGGAGGGACGAATAAAATATGTGGCTGAACTCGGTAAAAAATACAAGGTTCCCGTTGGTAATACCGAGGGCTGGGGAGCTGTGTTCTGGCAGGATCATCCTCTGCTGGGATGGGAGTTCATAAAAGAAGCTGCTGATGTGTCTGTTGACCTGTCGATAAAGCATGGTTATAAGTTCATCTGTACATCGAATTTTACCCACCCTCAGTTTCAGGGAATGTGGCGCGATATGAAGTGGAACAGACAGATAACTGACAGGATAAAGAAAGGATAAAACAATGAATGAATATTTGAATGTAACAATAAAAACGATAAAAAAATGAGAACTTTTTTTCTTTTTGCCGTTTTGCTTCTGGTTTTAACGACCCGGGCACAAACATACCAATATCCTTTTCAAAATCCGGACCTCCCGGTAGAGCAGCGGGTTGATGACCTGATCAGCAGACTTACCCTTGAGGAAAAAGCAAAGCTGATGATTCACAATAGTCCTGCTATCGAAAGGCTCGGAATACCTGAGTATGACTGGTGGAACGAGTGTCTGCACGGAGTTGCCCGCGCCGGCAAGGCAACGGTCTTTCCACAGGCAATAGGGATGGCAGCTACCTTCGATGACGAACTACTCTATCGTGTTGCCACTGTCATTTCTGATGAGGCAAGGGCCAAGCACTATACCGCTTTGCGTAAAGGCAGCAGGGCACAGTACACCGGCCTGTCATTCTGGACGCCAAACATCAATATATTTCGTGACCCCCGTTGGGGAAGAGGTCAGGAAACATACGGTGAGGACCCTTACCTGACAGGCAGAATGGGTGCAGCATTTGTTAAAGGACTTCAGGGGAATGACCCTCATTTCCTGAAAACATCGGCATGCGCCAAGCATTTTGTTGTTCACAGCGGACCGGAGAAATTGCGACACAGGTTCAACGCACTTCCCGATGAAGTTGATTTTCATAACACCTATCTGCCGGCTTTTCATACTCTTGTAGATGCAGGAGTGGAATCTGTTATGTGTGCATACAATCGCACCTATGGTGAACCCTGTTGCGGAAGTAAATACCTGCTTGATGACATTCTGAGACAAAAGTGGGGGTTCAAAGGACACATTGTATCGGATTGCTGGGCTTTAGATGATATCTTTAAGCGGCACAAGGTGGTTGATAAAGCTGTTGATGCCGCAGCAATGGCAGCAAAAGCGGGAGTTGATCTTAATTGCGGATATGTTTACAAATACCTGCCTGATGCAGTAAAAAAAGGATTGATCGATGAAAGTACTGTTGATGATGACCTGCGGTACCTGCTGAGAACAAGATTCAGACTGGGACTTTTGGATCCCCGGGAAAAAACTCCGTGGTCAGACCTGCCTGAAAGTATTGTCGACAGCAGGGAACATCGTCAACTGGCATATGAGATGGCCACAAAATCAATAGTATTGTTGAAAAACGACGGTGTCCTGCCGGTGAAAGATCCGAAAAAGATATTTCTCACAGGCGCTCTGGCTGCCGACATTACAGCACTCTACGGAAACTACAACGGCTTTTCAGGAAGTATGGTAACCGTACTTGAGGGTTTTGTCGATAATGTGGATGCCGGAACGGCAGTGAATTACACACAGGGTTTTATACTTGGCAACGATTCGCTATTCAACGGTTTCTGGCAGGCTAATGCTGCAGACATAACTATTGCTTGTGTAGGGCTGAATCGCCTCATGGAAGGTGAAGAAGGTGATGCCATGCTGAACACCAACGGAGGCGACAGGAAAAATATTGAATTACCGGAAAATCAGGTAACCTTTATTCGTAAACTCAGAAACAGCATTAAAAGTAAAGATCATAAACTTGTAGTAGTTGTTTTCGGAGGGTCTGCCATTTCACTGAAAAAAATCGAAGATATGGCCGATGCCATTTTGTTTGCATGGTATCCCGGTGAAGAGGGTGGTCATGCTATTGCCGACATCATCTTGGGCAACATCAATCCGTCTG
>Ga0256913_10001255_pt1 | contig 13093 bp, 13 predicted proteins | sample Axial_MatmetaG_FD_185970 | JGI IMG/M metagenome (GOLD analysis project Ga0256913, IMG submission 185970) | Deep-sea worm associated microbial mat communities from Axial Seamount, Juan de Fuca Ridge, Pacific Ocean - Axial_Mat | ecosystem: Environmental > Aquatic > Marine > Oceanic > Microbial...
CGGACGCTGCCGGCCGGGATGGCCGGGAAGGACCGTTCCCACTCAATTTTTACCCTGCGGCTGACCAAGCTGCTGCTTAACCAGAACCTGACCCTTTCCTGTTTTGCCTATTACTCCCCCACCGACGATGATTGCTACCTGCGGCCGAAGGCAAGCTATAAAATCAATGACTACTGGCTGATTGAGGGTGGAATAAATCTTTTCCTGGGCGAAGATGATGATACCTTTTTCGGCCAGCTGGAGGACAATAGTAATGCCTTTCTGGCAATGCGGGTGAGTTTTTGAGCCGAGGCTTCCCGGCAGCGGCTGAAAGCGACAAGTTTCGCTTGACAAGCCGGCCTATCTTTGCCAGCTTTGTTGTATAGATGTTTTGGTGAAAGTGAAATAATTGCCGTTGGCCGCCCGGTTGTTAATTGGAGATGAAACCGGGAAAGCGGTGGAAAAAATACCCTCCAGAAGCCGGAGGATTGAGAGGAGAACGATGATGAAAAATCAAATTGGCATGGATGCCGGCAAGGTGTGGAAAACCCTGGAAGCCAAGGGAGAGATGACCACCGGGGCGCTGAAAAAAGCGGTTGGTTTGACTCCTTTCGCCCTCTATGCGGCCATTGGCTGGCTGGCCCGCGAGGACAATGTTTTGGTCAGTCGTACCGGCAACCAGATCAAAGTTGCCCTCAAATGAGGGGATTCCCGATTGTTGATGGATTCTGCATCAGCCGCCGGATGATCTTATGCGGATAACGGTTAAACTTTTTGCGTCGTTTCGGGAGGGACGTTTCAAGGTGGAAAGTCGAGAGATTCCATCTTCTTCATACCTGGTGGGTCAACTGGTTGCCGATCTTGAGCTGCCGGTTGAGAAAATTGGTGTGCTGCTGGTCAACGGGCGGCATGCGGTCTTGGAACACCGTCTGGAGGAAGGGGACGTCTGCGCCCTTTTTCCCCGGATTGGCGGGGGCTGAACAATGCCCGAAGATTTGAAGGCATTCCTGCTTTCCGCGGCCATGGGTGGTTTGGTGGATTGGCAGAGCTACGAAACCGCCCGTCATCTTTTCGGCGTTTCCTACCCGGATATAGAGCAGGTTGTTCTTGAACAGGGGCTGTTTCCCAAACGTTATGCCGCTCAGAGGCAGTTTTTTCAACCTGAAGGTCAGTTGAAGTTGTGCCGGGCCCGGGTAGCGATAGTCGGGTGCGGTGGCCTTGGAAGCTGTTTGGTGGAGATGCTGGCCCGGGCCGGGATTGGCACTTTGCAGATCATCGATCCGGACGTGTTTGTCGAAAGCAACCTGAACCGTCAGTTCCTGTGCACTGCTGATTCACTTGGTCGTCTGAAAGTTGAAGTGGCAGCGGAGCGGGTTGCCCGCATCAATCCGGCGGTGACTGTTATTTCTCTGGTCGAGGCTCTGAACGGGGAAAACGGTGTGGATCTGTTGGCCGGGATGAATGTGGTGGTGGACGCGCTGGATTCCATTCCCGCCCGCCGTGAGCTGGGTCATGTCTGCCGGAAAATGAATTTGCCCCTGGTTCACGGTGCGGTGGCCGGTTGGTATGGACAGGTGGCGGTGCAGCGTCCCAGTGACGACCTTGTTTCCCGACTGTATTCTCATCCCGGCCAGCCGGAAATGGAAATGCCCCCGGATAATTTTTCTGCCGGGGTGGCTGCCGTTGCCAGCCTGCAGGTGGTTTTGGTGGTCAAGGTTCTTTTAGACGTTGAGCCGTTGCCGGCGAATGGTTGGTTTTCTTTTGATCTGAGAGAAGTCGACCTGGAGCGCATTGATTTCTGACCAGGTTGAGTCTCGCCGGTGTATTCCTTTTGTTTTATTCAGTTTCTTCTTTTTCTTCCTGCCTTTTTTCCATGAATTCCTTTATGTGGAGCGAATCCACCATTTTTCCGGGACAATACGTTTGAAAGTCGGTAAACAGCTTTTCGTTCAGGTCAAAACGTTTATAAATATCGTCGCTGCAGAAATGAAGGGCTGCAAGGGCCAGGGATTCAAGAATGGCGGTGGCGGCGGTAAAGCGGTGAAAAAGAGATGATTCATCGATGGGAACGACGAGTTGGTGGTCAGTGGTATGATACAGAGGTGAAAAGCTGCTGTCCGTGAGCAGGATCACCAAAGCTTTTTGATCAACAAAGTATTTTGCCACTTCATAGGTTGTCTTGGCGTAGGGATAGCGAAAAATGGCAAACAGGACGTCTCCCTTTTTGACATCAACCAGTGCGTCCGGGATGGTTGCCGAATCGCTGCCCAATAAAAATGTGCTGGGTCGCAATCTTCTCATGAGCCCATGAAAAAGATGGGCCAGGGCATATGATGATCGTTGGCCGGTGATGTACAATGATCCAGAGGTTTCAATCATCAGCCGGGCGATGTTCATAAAGGATTCGGTTTTGATCTGAGCATGGAATTCCTGCAGGTTTTTCATGATTGCATTCAAACTTAAGCCCAGCAGATCTTTTGTCTCACCACTATCCTGTTTTTTGATCAGTGTATATCTGCCGACCGGCAGTTCCTGCCTGACCACCAGATCATCACGTATATGTTGGAGAAACTGGGCATAACTGTCATACCCCAGTCGAGCAATGAATCTAACTACCGTAGCTTTGCTGACTCCGGTTTTCTGACTAATGGTAGTGGCGCTTTCAAAAACAATTTCAGGATAATGGCGTGCCAGAAAATCAGCAATTTTTACTTCGCTGGGGGTGAGTCTGGCCAGGGATCGAATCCGTTCAATAAGACTTCGTTTATTCATTTATGAAAAACCTATTGCAAAAATAATTTTTATGAAATATATGTTTCTTTATTGTGACAGTTGGATAAGGTAATGTCAATATTTTTGGTTTTAATGCTGATGGATGTGGGGAAACTGGTGAGTTTCATGTTCTGCGGTCGTCAGGTAAAACGGAACCTTGTGGGTATTTGAAAAAGGATGAGTCAAAATATGACGATGCGACAATGGTTGAGTGATGTTCGCCGGGATTTTCACCGTCATCCGGAAATTGCTTTTGAGGAACGGCGAACTACTGATAAAATAGCGTCGTTGTTGCGGAAATTAGAGTTGGACGTTCAGGCTTTTACTGATCTGACCGGCGTTGTCGGTTTATGCAAAGGAGATAATTCGGGGCCGACTATTGGCTTGCGGGCTGACATTGATGCGCTGCCGATTCAGGAACGAGGACAAAGTTCTTATCGGTCAGTACATGATGGCGTGATGCATGCCTGCGGCCATGATGTCAATACGGCGATCATGCTGGGGGTGGCAAAAAAGTTAGTGATGAACAATGTGCCTCTTGTGATGCGGGGTCAGGTGAAATTTTTATTTCAGCCAGCCGAGGAAACCGGTTCCGGGGCCAAGGCCATGATTGAACGGGGGGTGCTGGTGAATCCCCGGGTGGAGAGAATTATCGCCGGTCATATGTCACCAAACATTCCCTTGGGTCGAGCAGGAATTTTTAAACATCTCGGCTACGCTTCCTCCGACCATTTTACCTTGGTTATTACCGGCAAGGGGGCTCATGCCGCCAGACCTGAAGATGGCAATGACCCCATCGTTGCCACTGCTAATTTAATCCTTCAATTGCAGACCATCATTTCACGTAATATCACGCCAACCGGTGCCGGAGTGATAACCGTCGGGAAACTGCAGTCTGGAGACGTGGCCAATGCCATTCCGGAACAGAGTGTGCTGGAAGGTACGATCAGGGCCCTGTCGCCGGCAGTTCGTGAATTGATTGTCAAGCGCCTAAAAAAACTGGTTGCCGGTTTACAGGTAAGCTTTGGTGTTGAATGCAATTTGCTTATTCATGAAGGAGTACCATCATGTGTCAATGACGAAGAAGTGGCGGTTTTCCTCTATGAGGTTGCCAGTGAAGTTTTAGGATCCGGGCAGGTCGACTTTATTGAACCCATTATGGGTTCCGAGGATTTTGCCTATTTCGCCCGGGCTTGTCCCAGTGCCATTATGCGTCTGGGTTGTTCCAACCCGGCTGCGGGAGTGGATGCCCCGCTGCATTCGCCTTATTTTGATGTTGATGAACATGTGCTGGAAATAGGCACGGAAATTTTCTACCGGGCTGTGGAAAAATACTTAACCTGAGGTAATAGACAGGAGGGCAACATGGTCAAACTCACGAAAAAAATTGCCGTATTGGTAACCCTGGTGTTGTGCTTGGTTGTATTTTCAGGAACTCCGATCCTAGCCAACAAAGCCAACGATACGCTGAATTTTGCCTGGAAAAAAGAACTGGAAACCCTTGATCGTTATTTCAACACGGCCCGGGAAGGAATGATTGTCAGCCGCTTGATTTGTGACGACCTGCTTTACCGCAACCCTGATACCAATGAATACCAGCCATTACTGGCCAAGTCCTACCACTGGATTGATACGACAACCCTGGAGTTTGAGTTGCGGCAGGGTGTTGTTTTTCATAATGGGGAAAAATTTGATGCGGATGATGTCGTGTATACCATCAATTTTGTCTCCAACCCTGATAACAAAATTCTTGTCCAACGGAATGTAAACTGGATACAGAAGGCTGAAAAGCTTGGTCCCTACAAAGTTCGGATTTTGCTCAAAAAACCATTCCCGGCCGCGCTGGAATACCTGGCCGGCAACCTGCCCATTTATCCCAACGAGTATTATGCCAAGGTTGGACCAGAAGGTTTTGGCCGGCAACCGGTGGGAACGGGTCCTTACCGGGTGGCGGAGGTTGATCCTGGCAAAAAGATAGTTTTTGTGAAAAATGACAATTACTTTAAGGACAGTCCCAAAGGTCAGCCTTCAATCGGCAAGCTGGTGCAGCGCACCATTCCGGAAATGACTACCCAGGTGGCGGAGCTGATGACCGGTGGACTTGACTGGATATACATGGTGCCCACTGATCAGGCCGACAAGCTTTCCCGGGTGCCCAATGTCAAGGTTTTAAAAGCGGAGACCATGCGCATTGGTTTTCTGCAGATGGACGCTGCCGGTCGCTGTGGTGATTCTCCCTTTTCCAAACGGGCGGTGCGCCAGGCGATAAATTACGCCATTGACCGTGAGGCCATTGCCAGAAATCTGGTGGGAGGGCAGTCCCGGGTCATTAACTCCGCCTGTTATCCTTCCCAATTCGGCTGCACCCAGGAAGTGACGACCTATCGGTATGATCCGGCGAAAGCGAAAAAACTGCTGGCGGAAGCCGGTTATCCTCAGGGCTTTTCCGTTGATTTTTACGGTTACCGCAACCGTCCTTACGCTGAAGCCATCGTCGGCTATTTGAAAGCCGTAGGAATCAAGGCAAAACTCAAGTATCTCAAATATTCCGCCTTGCGGGAAAAAACCTTTGCCAATAAGACTCCGTTCATGTTCCTTACCTGGGGTTCTTATGGCATCAATGATATCTCCAATATCACCGGTTATTTTTTCCGCTTCGGGAAACAGGACTTTTCCCGTGATGCCCAGGTGCGGGACTGGCTGGAGTTGGGCGACAGCTCCATAGACCGTAAAGTTCGGCTTGACGCCTATACCAAGGCTTTGAAAAAGATTGCTGATGAAGCTTATTGGGTGCCGTTGTTCACCTGGGTGGCCAATTACGCTTACAGCGATGAATTGGATTTTACCGCCCAGCCTGATGCCGTACCGCGTTTTTTCCTTTCCAGATGGAAATGATGGCCGGCAGGATGCAACATGCTTCGTTATACTTGTAAACGCGTTGCCTTGGCTTTGTTGGTTGCTATCACGGTTTCCTTCCTCAGCTTTATGCTGGTGCGGGTTTCCGGTGATCCGGCTTATGCGCTGGCAGGTGAAAATGCTACGGCTAAAGAGATAGCTTTCGTCCGGGAAAAATATGGTCTTGACCGGCCCATCATGGTCCAGTATCTGGACTGGGGGCTCAAAGCCCTGCATGGGGATTTAGGGCAGTCACCTTATTTCCGGGAAAAGGTCAGCGTTATTATTGGCCACCGGCTGAAAGTAACCATGATCCTCGGGGCCAGCGCCCTGTTATTTGCCTTGATTCTTTCTATCCCTTTAGGAGTATTAGCCGCCATCCGCCCCAATACCTGGATTGACCGGGTTGCACTTGGCATTTCGGTATTGGGGCAAGCCATGCCTTCTTTCTGGTTTGGTTTGATTCTGATCCTGTTTTTTGGGGTTACCCTGCGCTGGTTTCCGGTTTCCGGCAGCAGCAGCTGGCGGCATTTTGTTCTGCCGACCATTGCCCTGGGTTATTATGCCACCCCGGCTTTCATGCGTCTTACCCGATCGGGAATGATGGATGTTCTGTCTTCTGATTACATCCGTACGGCCCGGGCCAAAGGCTTGCTGTCTGGCAGTGTTTTATTCAAACACGCCCTGCGCAACGCTATTATTCCAGTCGTATCGGTTGTGGCGGTTCAATTGGGATTTATGCTCGGCGGTTCGGTGGTAATTGAATCGGTTTTTGCCGTCAACGGTTTTGGCCTGCTGGCCTACGAATCCATCGCCAGGGCCGATTTGCCTATGGTTCAGGCGATTGTGCTGATCTTGTCACTCATCTATGTTTTTTTAACCCTGTTTGCCGATGTGTTGAACGCCCTGCTGGATCCCCGCATCAGGGTAGCGTGAACAATGAACAGTAAAAAAGATTTTTCTTCCCCCTTCCCCGCAATCACCTTCCCTACGCCGGGCCAGATGATGTGGCGCCGCACGACTCATCACTGGGGTTTCCTGTTGGGAGCCGGCATTCTGGTAGTGATACTGGTCGTGGCTCTACTGGCTCCGTATCTGGCTCCCTGTGATCCATATCATCAGGATCTGGCCCATCGGCTTATCAACCCCATCTGGCATGCCGATGGGACTTGGAGCCATCCTTTGGGGACTGATGGTCTGGGCCGCGATTACTTGAGTCGCCTGTTGTATGGTGCACGCATTTCACTCCTTATTGGTTTCGCGGCCATGTCTATTTCCGCCGTTATCGGCGCCTCCATGGGCGTTGCCGCCGGTTATTTCGGCGGTCGGGTTGATGTGGTAGTCAGTTTTTTGATTACCACGAGATTGGCTCTGCCGGTAATCCTGGTGGCCCTGGCGGTTGTGGCTTTAGTGGGTGGTTCATTGCCGATGGTGATTACCGTTCTTGGTTTGTTGATCTGGGATCGTTTTGCCGTGGTTATGCGTTCCACCACCCAACAACTGCGTTCTGCAGATTATATCTATGCCGCCAAGGCTACCGGCTGTTCCACCATGAGGATTATTTTCGGGGAACTGCTACCTAATATCCTGAACAACCTTATCGTTGTCGCCACCCTGGAAATGGCCAGGGCGATATTGCTGGAGGCAGCCCTTTCTTTCCTGGGTATGGGGGTCCAGCCGCCGCTGCCTTCCTGGGGATTGATGATTTCCGAAGGTAAAGAATTCATGTTTTTTACCCCGTGGCTGATTGTTATTCCCGGGACAGTTCTGTTTATGCTGGTTTTGGCCATTAATCTGCTGGGAGACGGTATCAGGGATATTACCGCGCCGGAGGGCCGTTCATGAGCTACCTGCTGGAAGTGAAGGATTTGCAGGTTGATTTGGCGATTCCCGCCGGGACTTTAAACGCGGTAAGGAAGATCAGCTTTTCCGTCTCCCGGGGAGAAACCCTGGCCCTGGTGGGAGAATCCGGTTGTGGAAAATCCCTGACGGCGATGGCGATCATGAACCTGTTGCCCCGTCAAGCCAGGTGTCAGGCGGCTGTTCTTTCCTTCGAAGGAGATGATTTGCGTTCTTTCAGCCAGAAACAGATGGCCGATATTCGTGGCCGGAAGATGGCGATGATTTTCCAGGAGCCGATGACCTCGCTGAATCCCTGCTACACCATTGGCAATCAGTTGGAAGAGGCTCAATTGCGGCATCAAAAAGTTTCTCGGCAAGAAGCCCGGGACCGTGCCGTGTATCTGTTGGAGAAAGTTGGAATAACTGCTGCCGGCAGTCGCCTGAAACAGTACCCGCATCAGCTTTCCGGTGGCCTGCGCCAGCGGGTCATGATCTCGATGGCTTTGATGTGTGCCCCGGCACTGATTATTGCCGATGAACCAACCACAGCCCTTGATGTTACGATCCAGGCCCAGATTCTTTCCCTGCTGGCATCCCTGCAGCAGGAATTTAACATGGGGATGATCATGATTACCCATGATTTGGGGGTGGTATCCCGGGTAGCTGACCAGGTGGTAGTTATGTATTGTGGCCAGATCATTGAGTCAGCCCCCACCCGGGAACTTTTTGCCCGCCCTTTGCATCCCTATACCCAGGGGCTACTGGCTTGCATTCCTATTCCGGGCCGCAGCAAGCGAGGCCAACATCTTGGTTCCATTCCGGGCACGGTGCCGACTCCTGTCGGCCGGCTGCAAGGCTGCATTTTTCGCAATCGCTGTCCCCTGGCTGTGGAAGCTTGCGCCGAACAGACCGTGAACCTTCAGGAGATTCATGCGCGACGTTCTTATCGTTGTCTGTTAAGTCCAGACCGCGCTGGTTACAATTGGTTGGAGCATGACGAGTATGAATGAGGCGCTGCTGGAAATAAAAAACATCAGAAAAGAGTACCGTATTTCGGGAGGGCTGTTTCAACGGCGGCGATCACTGCGGGCGGTCAATGGGGTTAGTTTTGCGGTTGACAAGGGTTCCGTGTTGGGGTTGGTGGGTGAATCCGGCTGCGGTAAAAGTACGCTGGCCAAGATTATGCTGGGTTTGGAAACGGCCTCTGAGGGAAAAATTCTGCTTGAGGGGCAAGATGTTAGCTCTCTTCCCTGCCGGCAGCGAACCCGTCGAATCCAACCAGTATTTCAGGATCCTTACGCTTCGCTCAATCCCCGAAAATCCATTCAGGCAATTATCTCACTGCCTTTACAAGTGCACAAAGTTGGGACAACAGCTGAGCAGAACGTTCAGGTTGAAAAAATCATGGATCTGATGGGTCTGCCCAGACGGGTGCGCTATAATTACCCTAATCAGCTTTCCGGTGGTCAGCGGCAACGGGTGGCCATTGCCCGGGCGTTGATTATGAAACCGGAAATAGTGATTTGTGATGAGCCTACTTCAGCCCTTGACGTTTCGGTGCAGTCGCAAATCCTCAACCTCTTGATTGACCTGCGCCGGGAATTGGGCTTGACGTATATCCTGATCAGTCATGATCTGGCCGTGGTTGAACACCTGGCTTCAAGGGTGGCGGTAATGTATTTGGGGCGGATTGTTGAGGAAGCGCCAACTGAAGTGCTTTTTAAAAAACCGCGGCATCCCTATACGACCGCCTTGTTGACTTCAGTATTGACCCCGGATCCGGAATTAAGGCTGCCTGAAACTCACTTGGGCGTGGCCTATCCAAATCCAATTGAACCGCCTTCAGGCTGCACCTTTCACCCTCGTTGTCCCAAGGTTGCCGAGCGCTGCAAGGTTGAAAGCCCTCAGCCGGTGGTGAACGACGGCCGTATGGTTGAGTGTCATTTTCCCAATTATTAAAATCTTGCCGGTTTTTGTTAACTTGTTGTTTATCGTCATAAAGCCGGCCCTTATTTTAGGGCCGGCTTTATGACGTTTTGGCTATAAGAAAGCCGAGGAGGGGGGAGATATATAATATGTTAGAAATCGATTTGGGTGCGCAGCCCGAAGATAGAAACATCGTCTGCGTCGCTGTTGCCGGTCGGATTGGATAGCCATTGGTAGTCGGCGGTTACGGCCAAGTGATCATTGAGAACGTAGCGGTAATACAGTTCGATATGGTGTTCATCATCATCAATGGAGTCAATGCTGTTGTCTTCGTAATCATTGCTGATGGTGGCGCAGCCGTAAGCCAGTCCAACGACATCGTCGGGACGGTTCCAGTAGGCACCTGCAAGCTGCAGTCCAGCAGAGTAGTGGGCGTCAAGCTCAAAAAGCTCTTCATCCTGCCAACCGGCCCGGACAAAGACCGTCAAAACATCTTTGATCAACTGCTGGTCAAAACTGAGGCCAAATCCCTTGGCGCTTTCATCATCGTCGCTGCCGTCCCATTCGTCCAGGCTGGCGTTCAGGTACCAGGCATAAAAACGGTAGTTTCCCGGCAACTCGGCAAATACCGGCTTGACATCAATCTCGCCGATAACAAAAGAACCCCGGCCGATGTCGTCCCAGGAAGAATCGCCGCTGTCTTCGTCGGTGGCCATCCAGCCAAGGCTGAAGTCAAACAGCTCGTTTGGTGATACGGTAACCCGGGCGCCGGGGCCGTTGTCGGGGAAGGCGACTGCCAGGCTGTTGACAAAACCGGTGGAGAGAAACTGAAAAGTTTCATCATTGGCAACCTCATTAGCGTCAAAATAGGCGGTCAGGTCGATTTTCCCGAAAGTGAAGACCAGCTTTTCATTCAGCAGATTCTGTTCATACCATGCCTCGGTAACATGCACATGCTCATCGTCGTCGTTGTCGTCGTTAAGGCCGCTCCAGCTGCCGATGCGCCTGTCAATGCCCTCGCCGTTGCCCCCTTCGCGGACAATGCTGGCCTGGCCGTTCCAGGAAAATGATTTGCTGACTTCAAGGTCGAAGGAGAAGGAAGCATCAGTACCGTTTTCATAGTCAAGCTCTTCGTCGTCGTTAAACGTCCCCTGGCCGATCATGGTAATGTCGGCGCCGATTTCAATGCCGCCCAAGGCGTCCTTGATTTCTTCCAGCCCGGCGTTGATTTTTTCCTGGGCCTCGATTTTTTCCGCCTGGCGGGAAACCTCATGTTTCTGTTCGGCCAGCAATTTGTCCTGCTGGGCAACCTTTCGTTCCAACTGCTCCAGCTTGGCTTTCAAGTTTTGCAGCTCACTCAGCAGTTCGTCGCTGGCCGCGTGGGATGGGATTGCCTGCAGACAAAGCAGAAAAGGTAGTGTCATCAGCATTACCAGAAACAATTTTGTTGTTTTTTTCATCATGACCATTTTCCTCCTTTTGTTTTTTGTTGTTGGTTTTTAGATTTAAGGTTTGAAGAAATAGGATCAAGTTTTTCAATTGTGATGAAACTGCATTGAAAAGTGCCACCGAAAGACGCATGCGTGCAACCTTAAACTAAGGCTGCGCATGATGTGCCATGGTGACATGTAACCGGAAGATGATAATGATAGAATGAAAAATCCTCTCCGGTTCCTCTTCCCGGGAACCCGATGCCGGGTGGCGGCATCGTCAGGTCTGGATTAAAGGTCTTCTGGCTTCCAGGCGGCCTACTGTCCACCTTCCCGGATGGTTTCATCGGCGGGGTGCCGATTTTCCTGCCATCCAGTGGTCCTTCTTGGACATTCGTTCCTGGTTACAGCTGCGGGTACAGCGCCGGTTTCTCACCGGCTTCCCTTTTAAATCCGCGGTGAATATAGAGAAGAGATTCCATCTTTGTCAAGGAAAAAATATTGTTGTTGAAATCATCTTTCTGTTACTCGCTTTCCGGTATTCCCGTATATGCGCCACCTTGTTTTTCGGCGATTGATAGTTTTACTGGTTCGGGGATTGTTCAGGATGACCTGTATTATTGATTCCGGTTTTTTCTCTGGCTGCCGGTTTATATGGCGTCCCGCAGTTGCAGCATTCCTGACAGTTGCCATCGCAGGTGGTGTTCCCACTGGTTTTACCGGCATTGCTGAATATGTGTTCCCAGCTTCGTCCGATAAACAAAAAAGCCAGGCTGACAACCGCGATAATAACGATAATTTCCATTCTTTTTTCCTCTCTAGTTGCAGGTTAAACTCCAATGTGCAGCCAGGTGCCGATCTGGAAAACCAGGAAGGTGATGATCCAGGCCATCACGGTCAGGGTAGCCAGTTGAAAGAGTGCCCAGCGCCAGGAATTGGTTTCCCTTTTGGTGACCGCGATGGTAGCCATGCAGGGAGCGCTGATCAGGCAGAAGAGCATAATGCAAAAACCGGTCAGGGGGTTGTAGCGTTTCTTCAGTTTTTCCCGCAGAGGGACGGATTCCTCGTCCGCTTCGCCAATGGAATAAATAATCCCCAGCTGGGAGACAAAAACTTCCTTGGCGGCGAAAGCGCCGATCAATGCCGTACCGATGCGCCAGTCGAAACCCATGGGTTTCAGTACCGGTTCCAGCCAGTGTCCGACGTGGCCGATGGCGGAATTGGCCAGTTGCATTTCCTGCCGGGCTTCATCTGAATGCAGGGCGGCCAGTTTCTTTTCCGATGTTCCGGGATACATTGTCATGGCCCAGAGGATGATGGAAATGGCCAGGATGATGGTTCCGGCTTTTTTCAGGTAGAGCCAGGCCCTTTCCCAGGTGTGAATAATAATGGATTTCAAGGTCGGCAGGCGATAGGGGGGCAGCTCCATAACAAACGGCACGTCTTCGCCTTTGAATAACGTGGATCGTAATAACCAGGCGGAGAGCATCATCAGGAGAATGCCGATCACGTAGATGATCCAGAGCATGGGCGCCTGCCAGGCTTGGGGGAAAAATGCCGGGATGATCAGGGCATAGATGGGCAGGCGGGCGCCGCAGCTCATCAGGGGAGTTACCAGAATCGTGGTCAGCCGGTCGCGTTCGTTCTCAATCGTCCGGGTGGCCATGATGGCGGGGATGGAACAGCCGAAACCGGTGAGCAGCGGGATAAAACTTTTGCCATGCAGGCCGATTTTGTGCATGATCCGGTCCATGATGAATGCCGCCCGGGCCATGTACCCGGTTCCCTCCAGAATGGCGATGGCCAGGAACAGAAAGATGATGTTGGGGAGAAAAATCATGACTCCGCCAACGCCGCCGATAATGCCATCGACTATCAGGGATAACAGGGCGCTGTCAGGGCCGCCCGGCCAATGAGCGGTAATTGCTCCCCCCAGCCAGGAAAAGCCGGCATCAATCCAGTCCATCGGCGGTCCGCCCACCGTAAAGGTCAAATAGAACACTAAATACATGAGCAGGAGAAAAATGGGCAGCCCCAGTACCCGGTTCAGGATGACTTGGTCAATCTTATCCGATATGCTGATCCGGTCGCCGACCGGAGTGCTGGTGGTTTCCTTGATCAGGCCGGCGATAAAACCGTAACGCCATTCGGTGATCAACATCTCCGGGGCTTCATCCAGGTGGTCGGCCAGTTTTTCATAGATGCGATCAACGTTATGCTGGAAAATTTTCGTAGCCGGGTCGGTTTTG
>Ga0256913_10001256_pt1 | contig 13090 bp, 18 predicted proteins | sample Axial_MatmetaG_FD_185970 | JGI IMG/M metagenome (GOLD analysis project Ga0256913, IMG submission 185970) | Deep-sea worm associated microbial mat communities from Axial Seamount, Juan de Fuca Ridge, Pacific Ocean - Axial_Mat | ecosystem: Environmental > Aquatic > Marine > Oceanic > Microbial...
AAATTAAATAAAAAAAAAAATCCGAATATTTAAATATTCGGATTTTTAATTTAGTTTGAATTTAATTATTCTTTATTTTTAATATACTTACTTATTTCTGCGGCAAGTCGATAATCTTCATTATCAAGCGCTTTATTTAATTGATAATTTAATTCAGCTTGTCCCATGTTTTTATAATTAAGTTCTTGCGGTTCATTACTTACTTCTGGTTGATTAACAATTGGTTCTTCACCATAACCAGGGTTATAATCTTCTTCATCAGAATAATCTTCTTCATCATCACCTAATAATCCACGAGACTTAAGTTCAAATGCATTGAGTTGTTCCTGATATTCTCTTATATGATCTGCAATTATATCAATATATTGATTTACTTTACGTTCTGCTTCTTCATCACCTTCTAAAATACCACGAATTACGTATAAAAATTCTGCTGGTGGTAATTTTATAAGATAACCTAAAACGCGTTCAAATATATTCATATCTGGAAATTCGTCAGTTGCTGGATGACGATTTACAAAATCAAGTAAATCTTGACGCAATTGTGGACCAACTCTTTGACCAATTATTTCTTGTTCAAATGTATCTGCATTTTGAATAACTTCTTTTGCTAATTCCTCATTTTCAGGAATACTAGCAGCTAAAATTATTTCATAAATACCTTTTACTGTTTCATGAACTAACATTGGAAAATCAATACCACGCGCATGAATTATTGGTTGCATATCATCAAATAATTCTTCAGCTTCTTCAGGTATTTCATCTTCATTATTTTCTAATTCATCTAAAACTTTTTTAGCTAAATCTTCATCTTCAGCATCTTTTTTCTTCCATTCAACTTTAACAGTTCCAGCCATACCTTGTGGCATCATTCTATACATTTGTGCCATACGTTCAACATCTTCAGAACCAGTTAAAATTTCATTAAGTTTTAATAATTCATCATATGTTTCAAACAAATCAGGATCAATTTCATCTAATTTTTCACGAACTTCTGGCATATGTACAATTCTGTGCGTTGATATTCCTGCAGCTTGCATTAAATCGTTTGCAACTCTTCGTTTATAAATTGCAAGTTTAGTTTCTTCATCTTCAATTTCTTCAAAATCTGGTGGCATTTCCATTTGACCAGGTTCCATTTGATCTTTAGGTTGTCCCGGATATACAATTTTAACATCTAATTCAACATTATCAAGTAATGATCCATAATATTCTCTTACGACATCAATTGCAAGTTCTTCTAATTCAGATTCATGTCCACGTTGAGCATTAAGTGCCTTTTGTATTGCTTCTTGTATTCTTCCTGCTGCTTCTGGTTGACTTATACCTATTTCACGCAATTTATCATTAATTGCTTGTTGTATTTGTGCAACATATCCTTCTGGATATGCAGGATTACCATCATCTAGTTGTGATTCAAATGTTTTAAAATCTTGTATACGTCTTAAAACAGAATTTAAACGTTTATCTTTAACGTGTGTATTTTTTTTAGCCATAATGTAATAATTTATTGTTTTTTAGCTTTCATTAACTCATTATATTTAGCAATAACATCTTCAATAGATGCCATTGGAAATTCTTTATCAACTAATTCTTTTAATTTTTTTCTTGCCTTTGGTCTAGGGTTAACACTTGGTTGTGGACCTCTCATTGGATCTGAATCAGGATTTATTGAAGGTCTTGTTCCTGGTCTAGTACCTGGTTTAGTTTTAGGTTTAGTTTTAGGTTTAGCCGGCGCAGTTGCAAAATCAAAATTTTCAAATTTTTGAATAAATTTCATTTTTTTCTTTTTTTGTGGTTTCATATTAAAAAATACTATTTGTATTATATATAAAAAAATTTATATAAAATACTTGTATTTATCATTTGTAAATATATAAAAAAATAATAAATTATAAAAATATTATGCAACAAATTGTTGTAAAAACTGTAAAAAATCATAAAAATAATATATTGTGGCAAGCATTATATATTAATTCATTAAAAATGATTGAAAATTTTACATTAGATATAATTAAATTAAAAAAAGCATTTGATATTAAAAATGAAACAATAATAAATTTAATTGTTCATGAAAACAATATATCAAAAATTCCAGAATTATTTTCAAAATATGATGATTTTAAACAACTAAATATGAATGAAGAATATGAATTAAACATAGGTGACATCGTTTGGATACCTGAATATAATAATTATAATTATACAATAAAGGCCGGAACAATAACGGTTAAAACAATTTTAAACGCACCAATTAGTAATATTATATGGGATCCAGAATATTTAAAAAAGACTGTAACGTGGTTTAGTTGTAAAGAAGTTGAAGGATTATTTTGTTGGACAAAATTAGTTAAAATGCAGGATCATTTAAAAAAGAAGATTGGTAATAAAAAAGCTATAATTATTAATAATACAAAAATATAAATATATAAACAAACAATTAAAATTAATATGTTAAAATATCTAAAAACATATGAATCATATAATGATATTGATATAACTGAAAATGATAATTTTTATAAAATTGTTGGAACAAATTTAATTAATTTATTAAAAGATCAATTAAATTTTTTAAAAGAAAAATATCGTAAATATTTAAATATTCGTCATTTAAAAGAACTTGCAAAAAAATCTATTAATATGTCAACTACAGACGTATTAAAAATTTTAAATAGTGATTATAAACATAGAATTAATAGATTACAATCAAATAATATTAATATACAAGAAATTTATAATGAAATTGTATCATATTTATATTTTATGCATTTTGTTGCAGTTAGTTTAAGAATTGATGTCGTTAAAGTATTAGAAACAAATCCATCATTATTAGGAATATCAAATAAAAAATTATTGTATAATATATTTAATCTAAATAAAATATCAGATTTAGATAAAAATATTGACAAATATGTTAAAACTTTATTACATAAAGCTAATTATAATAAAAAAGATAAAGATCTTAGTAAACTTATATCATTTGTGGAAAAGTTTTTAACAACGCGTTATAAAATTTGGAAACATTTTTATGAAAGTGAAACATATAAACAATATCAATTAAAAGAATTACCAAAAGCAAAAATAGATGATCAACAAAAAGAATCAGAAAATAAAATTGATAAATTAGAAACACAATCTAAACCAGAAATTCAATCTAATTCAAATATTGATACACAAATTAATAAAAATGATAATATATCTAAAATTGATAATACAGCATCAATTACAAATTCATTTAAAAATAAATTTGTACAAAAACATGGCATTGGTGCTGGAGAAAATAATATGAAACAATGGGCGTTAGATATGTTTGCTAAAGCTGAAAAAATATATGGAAAACCTTTTGTTATTAATTCTGGTTATAGATCACCACAATATCAAGAAGAATTACGACGTAATCCTAAAATAAAAGCAGCTAAAAATAGTCCACACGTACAAGGTGTTGCTGCTGATATTAGTTTACGTGGTACAAATAAACGAAAATTAATAGATTCATTAAAACAGGTTGGATTTAATAGATTTGGTGTTGGAAAATCATTTTTACATGTTGATGCAGGAGATAAAATTAATCCTAAAATATGGGTTCCATATGCTAGATGGTCATATAAATATTAAAAATAAAAGCTCGTTTAAATAAACGAGCTTTTTAATAATTATATTAATTAATTAATTATTATTCTTGTATTTGTTCTTCCTTTTCAATTTTTAATACATCTTTAATAGCAGATTCAAATGTTTCTTTAGGAAGTGCGCCAACAGCCATTTGTGGTTGTCCTTCCATAGGAACAAATAATAATGAAGGAATACTTTGAATTCCAAATATACCAGCTAATTCATGTTGATCTTCAGTATTTATTTTATATACTTTAAGTTTTCCATTGTATTCTTGCTCTAATTCTTCTAATATTGGAGCTACCATTTTACATGGCTGACACCAATCTGCATAAAAATCGATAATACATGGAGTATCACCTAAATATCTCCATTCCTTTTCTGTTTCATAATTAAATACTTTTTCTTTAAAAGTTTCTGTTGTTAAATGTTCTTGCATAATTAAATTTTATTTTTTTTATATTGAATAATATATATAAGTTTTTAAAAGTTTGTTTAAAAAAAATATACATTTTAATAATTAATGTTTAATATATAATAAAAATAAGTATATGTAAAATGATTACAAAATTTTCAACATTTACAAAAAAATATTCAAATAAATCAAAAAATGAAGAAGAAAAACCTATTGTAAAAACTGTAAATGATGTTAAAAAAGAACGTTTAGATTATTTACGTAAAATAAATAAAAACGTTAAAAAAGTTGATGAAGCAGTTGCAAAAGTAAATGATGAATTTAAAGTTAAAACTGTTTATAGTATACCCGTTGATACTATTAAAAAATATATTGATAAAGTTAAAGCAGAAGAAGGTAAAAACCCATTAGAATTTTGGTCTGCTGCAGATATTGCTGAAGAAATGGTTAAATACATTCTAGATGAATATTTAACAGTTGATAATGTTCCAGCATCACTAGTATTTGGTGAAAATAAAACACGTGATGAAGAAGAAAAAGAAGTTGAAGAAACTGATGTTGATGTAGAAGAAACAGAAAGTGAACCTGAAACAACAGAAGAAGATTTTAATGAAGATACCGAAGAAGAAGTAGAAGTTGAAGAGGAAGAAGAAAATTCAATATTTGGAATGTCTGATACATTCACAGATAATGATTTAAAAATATTACAATAAAATTATGAAAAAAATAAAATCATTTAACGAATATAATAAAACAAATGAAAACGCGTATATTCCTGAAGTAGAAAATACGCCTGATTTACATGGTACTAGTTATAATATAAAATATCCACATAACGAATTTAAACCTGGTACTGAAGTAAAAGTTTCAATATATGCTGATAAAAATGCTGGTAAAAAAGGTATAATAGGAGTTCCAACAAAAAAATCAGGATTTTCTGAAGATTCAGTATTTGTTTTATTTGATGATGGAACGTCAGGATATGTTCCAATAACAGATATTAACAGAATTTAGTAATAATATTATAATTAATAGATGGTAAACTTAATATTTCGTATGAAATAAGTTTACCATTTTTTATTAATAACTCTATAATAAAATTGCAATTATTTATATTTACTAAACGTATGTAACCAGTATAATCAAATATAGTATATCCCTTTGGAATATATTGCATCGTATTAAAACTAATTTTTTCGTACTTACCAAATTCATTCCATAATATTTTATTTTTACAAATATAAAAATGTGAATTTACTAATAAATTATAATTACTGAACTTAATTTTACCAATAAAATTACATTGCGAATTATTATTTAACATACTATGTATTTCATTACTAATATTTTTAAAAATACTTTTATTTATCTTTATATTAACGTGTAACATGAATAAAACAGTTTTTTATAAATAATATTACAAATATAATAAAATATGTAATATAATTAAATGGATTTAACTAAAAATTATTATGCAGTATTAAATTTAATCAATACTGCAACAATTGATGAAATAAAAAAATCATATCGTAAATTAGCATTAAAATATCACCCAGATAAAAATCAAGATGATCCTGACGCACAAAATAAATTTCAAATTATATATGATGCTTATAAAATTTTAAGTGATGAGAATGTAAAAGAACGTTATGATAGACAATCAATACATGGTAAAAATTATCAACCTTATAAATTTAATTTTAAAGGATTTAATAAAAAAACCGGATATGAAGAACAATTAAATATTAATGTTAATATAACATTATCATTAAACGAAATATATGCAAATTCATCTAAAAAAATTACATATAAAAGATATAAACGATGCGAACATTGTAATGGAACAGGATTTGAACCAAATGATAATTGGTCTGAATGTTTATTTTGTAATGGTAAAAAAATAATAAATGGTAAAAAATGTAAGTATTGTAAAGGAACTGGAAAACTTTATCGTAATAAATGTACAAAATGTGATGGAAATAAAGTAGAATTAAAAAATGAAACGTTAACAATTAACAATATTTTTATGATTAAAGACTATAGAACAGTTAGGTATAAAAATTTTGGTAATTATTCTAAATATTTTGAAAATAAAATTGGGGAATTAATTGTAATTATAAATGTTAAAGATTCTAAAAAATATAAACGTATAGATGACGATTTGTATATTGATTATAATATACATTTTGCTGATTTAATAACTGGAACAGACTTACATATTAAATTACCAGATGATACGGAACATATATTAAAAATAAAACCTAAAACAAAATCAAATAAAACATTTAGAATAAAAAACAAAGGATTTTTGAAAAAAAATAAAACAAGAGGTGATTTGTATATAAAACTAATAGTTGAAATAGATTATAATAAAATATCTGAAAAATTAATAACACTATTAGAAAATGAAAGCAACAGAAATTCAAGCGACGATAACACCTCAGAAATTGGGCGAACTAATTGATATATTTACATCATTAGGTAAAATACATGAAACAATACGAATTAAAAATGAAAATAATTCATTATTAATATATTCATTAATTGGACCTGACAATGCTGTTCATGCATTTAAATTTTACGAATTAAACTTTTTGGATTATTTTAGTTCTAATAAAGATTTTAATGGTTTAGATTTTGTATTATCTAATATAAAAAATATTACAAAACAACTTAATTTTTTTACTGGATATGATAAAATAATAACATTCAATTTTTCTGTTGTGAATGGATCTGATTTAGGTGCAGGTGAAAAATTAGTTAAAAGTTGTTATATTACAAATGATATATTTGAATCATTTATTATTGGTGATGAACCATTTATAATAAGAAATTTAACACTTGAAAATATTAAAAATAGAGTTAATCCTGAATTAAAAAAATTTGGATTTAAATTAAAATTAGATGATTTTGTAAAAATAAAAAAATTAATAAATTTAAATTCTACAAATGATGCAATAGATTTTACAATTGAAAATAATGAAGTTAAAGCTAAAGAAAAAGGATGGAGTTTAAAAATAGCAAAAACAGATGCTGAAGATCAAACAATAACATTTCACAAAAAATATATTAAAAATGCAGAAGAATTGGATGAAATAGAAGTAGATGCATATGACACATTTGTAGTATTTAGAGGCTCAAATTCTATTTTAATGTTAACTCTTGAACTTAAGGAATATAATTCGTATTAATATGAAAACTAAGTATAAATATGACAAAAATGAGTTTTTTAATGACACTTCATTTGAAGACTATACAGATAATAATAATGTTTTATCACAAACTGCAACTAAATCATATGTAGATCAAATTAGTATGGAATATGAAATTAATTATACTGAATATATTATAGAACAATTAAATACATGTATAAATTATAGTGAATACATTAATGAAAAGTTAAATACAAATATTTCTTATTCTGAATATAATTAAAATAATATTATGCATAAAGATTACACAACAAATACATTTTTTAATGATTCATCATTTGAAGATTATGATAGTAGTAGATATGGATATATTTATACGTATATTCAAAAAAATATTTTATCACGAATTGCATATAGCGTTTATGACGATGGCATTACACAATTTTTAGTTTATGAAATTAATAAATATTTAGACACATTAACAATTGATCACAATATATCTGAATATGATATTAATGTATCACCAAATAAAGATATAACAATAAGATTAAAACCATATAATACTTTAGATTATACTGTTTTAACTATTAAAATATTAAAATAAATTATTCTAAATCATCTATATTATTAATATTTTTTTCGTTTAATGATTCAGATATTCTAAGTAAAACTAATCCTATTTTAGATGGATTAGTTTCTTTTTTTCCATTTATATAAATACCATCTTTTTTAATTTCAATATTATTATCGTTTTCATATTTAAAATTAACTTCAGTATTTGTAATTGTAATAGTTTGTTGATATGATTTATCATACCACGTTAACCCAGATGGACTACTATATACTATAGAGTTGGCATCATAAGAATTTATAGTTTTCCATTCTGTATCTGTTCCATCATATACTAAATATGAATTAGAGTTTACATCATATGTTGTATAACCACTATCACTATATGAAGTTACGTCTGTAAGTGTATCAAATGTATTATTTATAGTAACAGTTTGATATTGATTGTATGTTAAATTTTCAAAATTAACATTATTATATATTTCTTCTGCCATAATATTAAAATATTTATATGTTATAAAAAAAATTAAAGATATGTTTTTAATATATAATAAAAATGTACTAAAAATAAATTTTGATAATTATGAAAAAGACAAGAAACTTCGCTGAATATTTAAAAGAAAGCAATTTAACTAAATTAACAGATGACGAAATTGTAATATCTGAAGAAGAGGAAGATATTCTTAAAAATCCATTTGAAGAAGATGAAGATGAAGACAAAAATGAAGAAGATGATGATAACACAGAGGATTTTGAAGTTGAAGATTTAGAAACTGAAGATGAAGAACCTGACGAAGATGTTCCTGAAGATGAAAGTGATGAAGATATTCCTGAAGATGAAAGTGTTGAAAATACATCTGACGAAAATGATACATTAGAAGATATACCAGAAGATGAAGATTCTACAGATGATTTGCCAGCAGAAATGCCTGAAGAACCTGAGTTAGGAATGGAACATGATGTTGTTGAAAGTGCTGGATCAAAAGTTGTATATTTATACGGCGAAATTATGGATGTAAATAATACATCTGAACCTACATACAATGCTATTGAAGAAATAATGTCAATGACAGAAGGATCTGAATCAGAAATTATTAAATTATATCAATTAAATATTCAACCAGTTAGTGAAGTAGAAATTTCTGATGGAATGGAATTAGTATATGAAAAAATACAAGATGCAGATGTTATTATTGTAGCAAGTTCAATTAAAGAAAACAATGTTAATTCATTAATAAATTTAGTAATGGATAGATTATCTCAACATTATCAAAGTTTAGAACTTAAAAATAAAATATTTGGATGTATTTTATCTGGTGATGAAGGAGCATATCAAAGCGTAAAATCTATTTTAATTAATAAAGCTAATAATATTGGAATGTTAATTCCACCTGCTTCAAGTTTATTAATTGGCGGAGAAGGAACTGATTATCAAAAATTTGTTGATAGTATTAATTCTATTAAAAATGCAACTGAAGAATTACGACAAGAAGTTTCTGAACCAACTGAATTTGAAGAAACTGGTGATGTAGGTGAAGATGGTATTGTTAGTTTTGATGAATTTTCATCAAACGAAGATGAAATACCTGAAGAAGGTGAAGATGAAGATTTAGATGAAACACCTAATCCAGATGAAGAAGATATCGAAGATGAAATGTCAGATGAAATATCTAGTATACAAGATTTTAAAGATTATATTAAAACTAACGCTGAACAAGCTAAAGATGAAGAACCTCAAGATGAAGACGAAGAAACTATATTAGAAGAAGAAAAAGATTGGAATTTACCAGATCCACCTAAAGAAATGAAAAATGTTGATCATATTAAAACATTTAAGGAAATGAATTTTAAAAATAAAAATGATTTTGTAAAAGATCCAGAAAATAAAAAAATGCCTAAATCTAAAATTGATCCAATTAAAGGATCATCAACTGAAACAACAATAAAAGGTAAAAAAGGATTAAATAAAAAAGATGATTTACGTCAACAAGTTGATAATAAAAAAATGCCTAAAGGATCTATAAATGATACTAAAGGTGCTAAAAAAGTTGATTCAGGTGCTAAAGTTGATGTTAAATATTTTTCTGGAAAAGGTAAAAAAGGTAAAGAACAAGCAAATAAAGGTGGTAATGATATAGAAAATTTTGCAGATTGGACAAAAAGAATATAACAGTCATTAAATAATGGCAACAAATTTAGTACGAACAATACAATATACACCAATAATAACAGGTGATGTATTATACATTGATCCACAAAATTCTCAATTTCCTGATGATGTATTATATTCTGTACATTTAGAAATTAATAATACATCATTGGGAAAATTAGAATATAATACAATGTATGAAGAAACAATAGCACCTGATAATGATGGCCCTGTTTTTATACCAAGTGATGGTACAAATGCAGATTTAAAAGGACAATTATTAGAAGAAATAACAATTACATTATATCAACGTCCACCCAATACATACATTATAAAACCTAAAAAAACTACAATAGGAAGCACTCAAATTTGGAAATTACCCGATAATTATGATCCATTAAATGAATATACATATTTATGGGAAATAGTTGTAAAACCACCTATGCAACCAAATGCACAAATTGTTTCTGGAGAAACAACAAAAGAAGTTACAATTAAAATATTAGATCGTGGATTATTATATTTAAAATGTAATGTTTATAGAGAAATACGTGATGGTGTACTTGGTTGTGCTAAAACACCTAGAGTAATACAAGAAATTGGTTTAGATCTTGATACATTTGCAGTATCAACAAATAGATCAAATGAATAATTTATTTTAAGATTACGTCTTTTTTATTTACCCAACCTATAATTGGTACTTCTATTTTATACCACACACCAAATTCTTCAAGTATCTTTACTTCAGTTCCCATTACTAATGGATCTGCAACATCAGAATAACTTTTATTTGGACCAGAATAAATATTTAAAAATGTAGTATTTACTATTCCAATATCACTTTGTAAATGAGACAAATTTTTATTTAATAATTTATGTTTAAAATTTTTCATTGGAAATGCTGGACCTGGATCAATTTTTCTATCTGGTGCAATATCATCATGTCCAACAATAGTTGTAATATCGTATTCTTTTATTAATAAATTACAAATATCTTCACAAACTTGTAATTGCTTATCAGTATATTTTAACCAATATCGTTCTTTATGTAATTTATCATTTTTATGTGGTGAGCATAATACATCTTTTTCATCATATGTCTCACCAAAATATGATTGATATACATCATCAATTTTAATTAATTCACCTGGATTATCTAGTTCAATTCCAATTGAATAATTATTTAATTTAATTCTTCCATTATAATAACTTTTACCTGCATGCCATGCAATAGTATCAAATGGAACTAATTGATAAATAGATCCGTCACGACCTATTACAATATGTGCTGATGCTGCTAAATCTGGCTTTGTTAAATAATAAGCTGATGATTTTGCATTATTTCCTCCTGTAAAATGTATAACAATAGTATCTAAGTTGTTATTTTCAAATTTTTTATAATTTTTTAAACAACTTAAATATATAATGTTATTTTTATTATTTGTTAATAAATGATTTTTTATTCTCATTTTCCGCGTCCAACTTTATGTCCTCTTCTGCCGCTTCTTCCTTTTCCTGCTCCAAATCCATGAAATGTATTATCATTATTACAATTTCCTAAACCTCTTCCTGTTTTGGGACCTTTTCCAGCAGGTCCAGTTCCGTCTTTTCTTGGCATAATATTATTTTTATTTTTTATATTTATTTTTTTATAATAGTCCCTTTTTTATTTCCCTTTTTAGATACAACTTGTCCTTTCTTAATATTAAAGAAATTATCTTCTGTTAAAATTCTAGTAGTTGAACTAATTACTGCGTTTTTACCTAAAATACCACTTCGTAAAACGCCACCTTTAATTTCACCATCTAAAATTCCTTCTGTAAAATATGATTCAACAATTAATGAAAATTGATCTACTCTACAATTTGTTAATTTTGATTCAAATATTTCTGTAGATTGTATAATTGAATTATCTATATGAGTATTATGTACTTCACATGTATATGTTTCACACTGTAATAATGTTGAATCTTTAATAACACAATTTATAAAATCATATCCTTCTAATAAAAAAGTAGATTTTACATCAGCATTAACGACTTCCAATCTATTTCTTAAAGTATCCCAATTTATTATACATTCTTTTAAATTTTCAGTATTAGATATTAAATCATATAATTTATCAAAAAATCTATAATAATATGTTGATAATGTTTCATACAATGGTTTTTTATCAACTTGTAATTCAATTGTTGGATATAAACTTATAAAATCGTCAATTTCAGCTAATGTTTTATATTCACTAATGTTTTTATCTAAATATTCTTGTAATAATTCATAATCATAATTGTTAAAATTATCAAATAATGAATCGCTTGTTAAAAATATAAAATAATCCATTGCATCTAATATTTGTCCAACTTTAAATTGATAATCTTTACCACCTAAATATCTCCATTCAATTCGTCCTTCTGTTAAATGATTTAAATTTATACCAAAATATTTAGTACTTGGTAAATTCAAACTTGATGCTATAATAGATGGTGAAACATCAGTAAAATCATAATTTTTAAATGGTATTAATTTTGCAACAGATTTACTATAAATATTATGTTTTCTATCTGGAAATTCCTTTAATATTTTATGTTCATTAATATTTAATATTAATTTTAATATATTTAAATTTTCAAGTTTAAATTGTGATTTTTCAGGAAATCCAATATTAATGTGAATTGAACATCTTTCATCAGTTCTTGTGTTTTCTTGCATCCATTTTAATACTTTAGTTAAATAAATTCTTGATTCTTGATACCTAATTGGACCAGTTACTAATTCAACCATATCTGCACCACCAGAATAATCTGGTTCCAACTTAAAATTATTTGAATCAGGTTTAAACTTAGAATGATATTTTCTAAATCCATGGACTTTAACTGGTGATAAATACTGATTTAAACTTTCAAGAGTTTTATAATATGACATATTTGAATAAAATTCAAATTCATATCCTATTCTAAACTTATTTAAATCCTTTATATAATTTAATCTATTATTTATATCTTTTGTAAATGATTTCAAGTTATTAAGACATATTTTATAGTATATATTAATTTATAATTCTTAATATATAATAAAAACAGACTAATATATCATGACAATAGACGAATTAGTAGATTATGTACAAATGGATCTAACGATGTCTGGAGCGTTACCTCCAATGTTACCTAATATGGAAATTAGAAGATTAATAAC
>Ga0256913_10001257_pt1 | contig 13088 bp, 11 predicted proteins | sample Axial_MatmetaG_FD_185970 | JGI IMG/M metagenome (GOLD analysis project Ga0256913, IMG submission 185970) | Deep-sea worm associated microbial mat communities from Axial Seamount, Juan de Fuca Ridge, Pacific Ocean - Axial_Mat | ecosystem: Environmental > Aquatic > Marine > Oceanic > Microbial...
GATACTTGGAGTATTTGCGGGCTACGCTCATCTTGATACCGCCTGCGTCGTATATCCCCATTATGACATTTTTCGCCACGATATCGTGTCTCCCGAGAAAATCGTATCCACTCAGAGATTTCAGAATACCGTTTCGACTCAGGATGTGCCATGGCATATAGAAAGAGAGTGTGGAGCGGGGAGAGCCAAATGCGAATCTCCTGCCATTGAGATCGGAGAGCTTCTCTATATCGCTCGTTTTGGAGGTGACAATGGCGGACCTGAAGTATGGAGACCTCTCCTCTCCATTGACGATACCGGCTACGATTTTCAGCGAGCCCGGTTTTCTCCTGCAGGCTATGATGTACGGGCTGGGCCCTATATACCCGAAATCGAAAGTTCCATCGGTAAACTTCTCTATCGTATCGTCGTAGTTTCGTCCCGTCTCGAATATGATCTTTCTGCCGAGTTTTTCGGAGAGATATTCGAGCAGGGGTTCGAATCGTCTCTTCACTATCTCCGGTTTCACCGTCGTGATAGCTCCGAAATGGAGAGGTTCCGTCTCTTGTTCTCCCCACACTGTGGAGGTGAGGATGGGGAGAACGAGTATATATGTAAAAAGTCTCTTTAACATCTCTTCTATCTGCCTTTCACCCGCTCTGCGGAGACGAGTTTCGTTTTGTCCGGGGATGAAATCACGACGATACATCTATCATGAGAAGATGATACTATATTTTCATCGTAAGTAAAAGAAATAGAATGTAGAATAGAGACGGGAGGGTAGATATGAGAGTCGAGAGAGAGAAGAGAGTTTACGGTATCTATCTCGTTTTCATATTCATACTCTCGTTGACCGCTCTCTACGAACAGATGAGAGAGAGGATGGAGAGGGAGTACGACTACTCCACGACCGAAGTACGCAAACATCTGAAGGCTTCACAAAATAGCTTCGACAACTTCTCGCACGATTTCTATTACGACCACAACGACTATATATCGAAAATTCTCTTTCGCGCGGAAGATGGCCGAGAGAGTGTGGAGAGACTCCAGAGAGAGATGGCGGATACTCTATACGCATCTTTCAGGAATATCAGGCTTTTTGGATTGGAGAGTTTCGGGGTCTATGATAAAAGCGGGAGAAGATTCGTCCATTTCGAAGGCAACAGGATAGATTTCGGGCGGAAATACTCTACGGAGTGGCCGGTAAAGATGGTGATGAAGGAGAAGAGATTTCTCAAAGGTTTCGAAAGGTCGGATGGAAAGATAGGATTCGAATACCTCTACGCGCTTTTCTACGATGGCGAATTCGTAGGTGGTTACGAGTGGAAATGGGGGCTCTATCCTCTCGTCGAGGAGATGAGAAAGGTCTATTCGGGAGAGTTCGGGGTACTCGTGCTCGATGGCGATGAGGTGGATACCAGTCCCGTGGAGGGGATAGAGGGGTTCGGTTATCCGGTCGAACTCCAGAGATACTACGGTGAGAGACAGATGAGGTGCCTCTCAGGATTGGCGGATGGTGATATGGTCTCCAGACTGAAGCTCGGGAGAGATTTCGCATTCTTTTTCGAAACCGATAGAGGGTGGAAAGAGGCGGTTTTCATCGGAATCAGGGATATAGAGGGTGAATTCGTCGGATATCTTTTCCATATAGGAGACGGCTCTATCTATGGAGATATGAAGAGAGTCTTCTATACGGAGTTGATATTCCTGATGGTGATAATAGCCCTTGTATATCTGCTCCTCGAAAAGTCTTTTAGAGACAGAGTGCATGTGAGGACTCTTATCGATTCGCAGAGTGATATCGTCATATTGACCAATGGCAGGAGAATACTCGATACGAATAGAAGATTTCTGGAGTTTTTCGGTGTGCGGAGTATGGAAGAGTTCGTGAAAAAGCATAGCTGTATATGCGATTTTTTCCGTGGCGGAGAGGGGTATCTCCAGAAAGTGAACGATGGAAAGGGGTGGCTCGAATTCATAATCGAGAACGACTCCAGGAGGCACAAGGTCAAGATATACGACTCCGATAGGGAAGAAGAGAGGATATTTCTCGTCTCCGCGAATAGATTTGGAAATACGGGGGAGTATGTCATCACACTGCACGATATCACAGACTTCGAGAGTGAAAAACAGAGATTGAGGATCGAATCTACGATAGATTTCTCGACAAAGATATACAACAAAAGAGCTTTCGAATCCTATATAGCGATGACTATCGAGGATATGGCCAAAGGGGTCAAGAGACATCCGGTATCCCTGATACTCTTCGATATAGACAGATTCAAGAGTATAAACGACAATTTCGGACATGGAAACGGAGACCATATCCTCTTGAGACTCTCCTCTCTGGTACAGTCATCCATCAGAAAAGGGGATTTCCTCGCCAGGTGGGGAGGAGACGAATTCGTGATAGTGGTCGAGGGGGCCGACCGTGAAGTCGCCGTCGGGATTGCCGAAAAGATCAGAAAAAAGATATCCCAGGCGGATTTCGATATCGGAATGGCGGTTACATGCAGTTTCGGAGTGACACAGATACGGCCCGACGATACACCGAAAACCCTTCTCGCCAGAGTGGACGGAGCTCTGTACGAAGCGAAAAATTCCGGAAGAGACAGGGTGTCGTATGCGTAGATAGTGCTACCGCGGTAGCATTGAAAACAGCCGGTAACGGATATACTCTCTATAGTGAACGAGTCCGAATAAGGAGGGTCGAGATGGATGGTAAAGTGTTGATAGATATAGCCAAAAGAGCTATAGCCGAAGAGTTCGAAGGGAAAAAGGAGATAGATAGAGAAGCCCTGTTGGCGAAGTATCCCGAGCTGGGAGAACCGGGAGCGGTCTTCGTGACACTGAGAGAGAATTCGTCTCTGAGGGGCTGTATAGGTTCGATAGTGGCGCATCGTCCGCTGATAGACGATCTGATACACAATGCCAGGGCGGCCGCGTTTTCCGATCCGAGATTCAGCCCACTGCAACCGTACGAATTTCCCCTCGTGGATATAGAGATATCCCTTCTGACTCCTCCCGAGAGGGTGGAGTATGCCGATAGAGAGGATCTGAAGAGAATCGTCGTACCCGGTGTAGATGGGATAATCATTCGCAAAGGAGCGTATCAGGCGACATATCTTCCATCGGTATGGGAGGAGCTTCCGGATTTCGAAAGTTTCTTTTCGACACTGTGCAGAAAGGCCGGTATGGCCTCCAACTGTATCGACGATCATCCCGAAGTCTATAGATATAGGGCGAAAAAGATCGTGGGAGATGACGGATGAGTGGAAGATATTCGAATTTTTTCAGAAAAAAGGGAGAGAGGATAGTCTGTACCCTCTGCCGTCACTACTGCTCTCTGCCCGAAGGCGGAACGGGGATATGCGGAGTCAACCGAAATAGCGGTGGGGTACTCGAGACCCTCGTTTACGGCAGGGTTTCGGCGATCAACATAGACCCTGTCGAGAAGAAACCTCTCTACCATTTCCTACCGTCCACTTCCACCCTCTCGATAGGTACGGTGGGGTGTAACTTTCGCTGTCCGTTCTGTCAGAACTGGTCGATTTCGCAGACTTCGGATATGGAGGGCTCATACGAGATATCCCCCTCCGAGATAGTGAATCTGGCTATCGAAAAGGGGTGTGGAAGTATAGCCTATACATACAATGAGCCGACCATATTCTATCCATTCGCCAGAGATGTGGCCGTTTTGGCCAAATCCCGAGGATTGAAAAACATATTCGTCAGCAACGGCTTCGAAACGGTCGAGACGATAGAGGATATGAGAGGTGTGATAGACGCTTTCAACATCGATCTCAAGAGTTTCGACCGGGACTACTACAAAAAAGTACTCAAAGGGGATCTCGATGCGGTACTTGATACTCTGGCCGGCTTGAAAAAGGGTGGTTTCTGGGTGGAGGTGACGACACTCATCGTTCCCGGAGACAACGACTCGGACGAAGAGTTGGAGGCGATGGCGGAGTTTATCTCTCGGGAGATGGGGCCGGAGACTCCGTGGCATCTGAGCGCATTCCATCCGGACTACAAGGTGACGGATAGGAGGCCGACCTCCATACGGAGTCTATATCGGGCCATGGAGATCGGTAGAGAGAAGGGGCTATACTATATCTATCCCGGAAATGTGGCGATCGATGCGGTGACCGTATGTCCCGGGTGCGGTATGGAGTTGATCGTGAGGAGAGGTTTCGAAGTCGTGACCGACAATCTGGAGAGGGGAGAGTGCCCCGGGTGTCACCGCCGTATCGAAGGCGTATGGGGGGATTGACGCTTTGAGAGGATATACTCCTCCACCTCTTTCGCATCTCCTCTGAACACGATTCTATCCCTCTTTTTCTCGATCTGGAAATCGTACATGGGATCGTAATACTCCGATAGCAGAGCCGATATCCACTCTTTGTGAGCGGATGGATCGGAAGTGCGCTTCTGGTATCTCCAGGCATCTTCGAACATAGCTGTAAATTTTCGGTATCTGGCATCTCCGAGCCTCTTGCGTATCCGTCCGAAATTGTGGAGCATCGTCTCATACCAATCGTATGGGCAGATACCCTCTTCAAGTGCCTGAGCGTACTCTTTCTGGGAGTCGAGTACATAGTTTCTATAGCTTATTTCGACCCTCTCTTCGAGAGATGCTTCCAGTATGACCACCTCTCCTCTCTGAAAGATCGAAAATATCTCGGGAGGTATATACCTCTGTCCGATATTTCTACTCTCGTCCTCTATCACGATTCTCCCCGTGGAGAGGTCGTCGACTCCGAGCATTTCGTAATAGAGAGCGTTTTCGAAAGATATCTGTGTCGGCTGCGGATATGCGTATCTTCCGAAAGCCGATCCTCTGTGCCCCGCGAGACCTTCGAGATCGATGGAGTCCGGGATTCGGGAGAGTAGTATCGTCTTCCCGCATCCTGTCCTCCCGCCTATGATCAGTATATCGTTTCTCTGTGCGATTTCGAGGCCCGAGCTCATCAGAAAGTTTCGAAAAGCTTTGTACCCTCCCTCTATCCTCGGTACACGGATACCGGAAGCCTCCTCTATCCATTTCTGTACTATGGCGGACCTCTGGCCCCCTCTCCAGCAGAAGATATAGCTATCGGGTCTCTTCTCTATCTCCTCCACCCACTTTCGTATCCTCTCCTCTCTCTTGCGACCGCTTACGAGGGAGTGCCCCAGAGCCAGTGCAGCCTCGTTTCCTCTCTTTTTGTACTCCGTCCCCACCATCTCCCTCTCCCTATCGTCCATCAGAGGCAGATTCACCGTATCGGGGAAAGAGCCTTTCGCGAACTCTACAGGAGCTCTCAGGTCGATGAGGTGTCTTCCGTTTTTCACTATCTCGGCATAGTCGTCTATTGTCATTTTCACTCTCTTATCTCGATTCCCTCTTTGCTGACCGTAATGGTGCTGTACTTGTCATATTCGACATTCGAACCCTCCTGGAGTTTGACGAATTTTCTCCTCGTATAGTCCACTTCGTAGTCTCCCGGCTGTCTGATGGAGAAATCCACGCAGAGTTTCGCGGCCGAAGAGAGTAGAGTCTCGGGGAGGTTTCTTTTGTCCGTTCTGATGATCACATGGCTCGATGGTATCCCTCTGACATGCATCCAGATATCGTTGGCTCGTGCTTCGGAGAGGAGTTTTCTGTTTTCGCTGGAGTTTCTCCCCACCATCACCTTGTACCCCTCTATCCAGTAGAGTTCACCATCCCGCATCTTCTCTTTCTTCCGTCTGGAACGACCTCTGCCGGGTACGAGGAGCTCCAGTTCGTGCAGATCCGAAGCGCTCTCGACGGCTTGAGCGAGATTGAGATAGAATTCGAGTTTGCCCTGCAGGTTTTCTCTCTCTATATGGACGCTTCTGGCTTTTGCGGACGCTTTTGCGGACTGTTTGAAAAAGTACTCTCCCATTCTGTTCTTGGGGATGCCTTCGGGCAGGGTTATCTGTACGGGGTTTCCCTCGAAATCGACCGTCTTCAGCTCCGTATCGTAACTCTCTATCTCGTGGAGTCGGGAGAGTACGATATTTCCCTTCTCTCTGAGAGATAGAGATTTTCGCTTCAGGCTCTCTTCGTCCGGCAGGGAGCGGATACGCTTTTGCAGGGTCGATATCTTCTTTTTCACCAGGTTTAGCTTTTTGGCTCTCGTCGTACTCATCCTGCTTTCGAGAAGTTTTTCGTAGTTTCTCTTCAAAAAAGAGTCGATATCCTCTATCTCCGTATCCGTATCTTCACCCCGTTCTGTTTTTCTCGGAGGGATGGGTAGCAGATGCACCCCCGGCCTGATCTCTCTGAAAGATTTTGTCGAATCTATATGGTGCAGGGCTTCGATAACCGTTTCGTTTTCGTCTATCAGAATGGCGTTGGTGTATCTACCCGTAAATTCGAACTGGAGAGAGACGACCCTCTCTTTGTATAGACTTTTCGGTCTGAGATGGAATCTCATCACCCTGTCGTCTCTTCCCGCCTCCACGGAGAGGATTGCGGAGTGGGAGACGAGTTGGTGCAGAAGCGTATCGAACGGTGCGGAGAAGTCCTGCGCCGGTCGTCTCGAAGGAGCGGAATAGATGGTGGACCTGGAGCGTGTCATATCGAAAAAAAGGCTATCGTCTCCGCCGAAATTCAACTCTATCGTATTGTTTTCGACTCTTCTGGCCTTCTTTATATATCCGAATTTTTCGGATATATATCTCTCTATCGCTATCAACTGTTTCAATTTCATATTCTGATTTTATCATATTGTCACTCGTCGATACGGCTTTTGGCGGTATATGCTACAATATTTCATGCAAATAGGAGATTTCAAGCCCGACGAAGAGCGGGAGAGAGTGGTAAAGGTGGTTCTGTTCTATATAGCGGGGATTATAACGCTGGGGATATTCGCATCTCTGTTCGTACCGACTCTCGGAATAGTTTCGGGAGCGTCTCCGGAGGGGGGATGGAGATTCCATCTCGCACTCTCGGCGGGGATATGGCTATATGGATTCGTCAAAGCCAGAAGATATATCCTGAACGGAGCACTTCTGGTCTCCTACGGTTGGCTTTTGGGAGCGTCGTCGATATCGATAGTCCTCATCCTCTACGCTCTACGCAGCTATACAGAGTGATCGATTGCAGACAAAGGAGAAATTCGTGAAAAGAGCGATGAAAGTGGTGGCGCTTCTCGCCGTGGGAGTCGGTGCGATGTGGGGGTCGTCTCTGGATATATACAACGATACCGTGATATACCGATTCGTTCCGACAGGCAGATATCTGGGTTTCATATCTCCATACTCCAAAGCCGTATGCGGTGCCTCCACCATAGATCTGATTCCATCGGACGAATGTCCCAAAAGCGACAAATTGTGCAGAAAGATGGAGAAGATCGAAGAGCTCGACTCCAGGATATCCGGAGTGGAGAGTTCGATAGGTTATCTCGACAAGCTGATCGACAGGTCCAGATTGTCGGAAGCCGGTTCTCAAAAGTGGATAGAGTTGGCTCTAAAAGGGGGAGAGAAGAGAGCGGAGATGATGAGAGAGAAGAGAGAGTTGGCGAGGAAGAGGGATATAGAGAAGAGACTTTTTTCCGCCGGTACCTCTTCGAAACGGCCGTATGCCCTGGCGCGCGAGTGTCATGGAGAGCTGGAGCTCCGGCTTCCGCCGGCCTCCATATCGGTACGGTTGGAGAACGAGATAGATATATCCGATCGCAAAAAGCTGAAAATCAGTAAATATCTCTTGCTGGAGAACGATAGCGGGATCGATTTTTCTGTGAGTGATGCCAATATCAGGGCCCAAAATTCACATATCGGACTCGAACCGATCCGTTTCGTCCCCAAAGTGGTGAGACCGGTCGAACCTCCGAAGAGAGGGAGGATGGTCAAGAGGCTCTCGAAACTCTCCACCCCCGAACTCATAGCCGAAGCTCCATCTCCATCAGTTTCGGTCGAGAGTCTCCGGAGAGTCGGATATCGCAGTTTCACGATAGGAAAACTCGATCTCCCTTCCGATGGAGAGAGAGTCAGGGTGAAGATAGGAGATGAGGAGGTGACGGCCTACTGCCGAGATATATGCTTCTCGTACAGATGGCCCGCCACCGTCTATGAAGCGTGCACATTCCGTCCCGCATCCACGGTGGACGAGCATGAATGGATAGTGAAAGAGAATGGAAAGATTCTCAGTGACAGGGCCAGAGGTCTATATGAGAAGGGCCACTATCTGCTCTATGTCGATATAGACGACGAGGTTGTCGTCAAACGGAAAAAGTCTATAGACAAGAGTGGAAGCGTAGGGATTTTCGGAAGCGACATTCGAAGGAGAGACGGCTTCAGTATAGAGGTGCTCAACACTTCGTCCAAGGGGCGGAGAGTGGAGCTGGTGGAGAGGATACCCCGATCCGCCAGTGATAGAATAGAGGTGAGGATAGTCGATATTTCGGGAGCTGATAAAGATAGCCTCTCAAAAGATGGCAGATTGACTCTGACACTGAACCTGAAACCTCACGAGAAGAGAGATATCGAAGTCTCCTACGAACTCGAATACGATAAAAATATCAAAATAACATATTAGAGGAGCAGAGGTGAAAAACAATATACTCTTTATCGGATTTATGGGAGTGGGCAAAGGGACTACGGCGAGAGCCTATGCCAAAAAGTACGGTATTTACAATATAGACACCGACGACCTGATAGAGTCCGCTCAGAACAGAACCATCAAAAAGATATTCAAAAAAAAGGGAGAGAAATATTTTCGCAAACTGGAGCAGAGGACTGCCGACTGGATAGAGAAGTGCGTAGACGACACTCTGATCAGTTGCGGAGGGGGATTTTACAAAGTGGACAATATCGACCGCCTCGGTACCATAGTTCTCCTCGATGCTTCGTTCGACTGGATTCACAATAGACTCAAAAGTGCGCCCAATGCCAAGAACAAACTCGCCAAGAGGCCTCTCTTTTCAAAAGAGAAGGCCGCTAGAGCGCTATATGCGGAGAGGGAAAAGGCATATGCGAAGATAGCCGATATAGTCGTCTCTCTCGAAGGTAAAAGTCTCGACGAGATACTGGAGGAGATCCACGAAAGAGTTTCGCAGAAGAGAAAAAAGTAGGCGGAGCGGGTTTTTCCCGCCACCTACACTTATGAGGAGTGAATCACCTTTTCGAGAGAGCTTCTCTATCGAGCATTATACCCCTGATCGTATCTTCGTCGAGAATCTCCTTGTCGTATTTGATCACCATGATACCTTCGGTTTCGTTGACATAGATATCGTTTATCCCGTCCCTGTTTCCGAGTTCGGGGAGCCTCTCTCTGTCGAAAGTCTCCGTATCCAGATAGATCGTGCCTCTGAGACCGGGATTTCTCATCCCGTATATCCAGACCGCCCAGAAGACCGATACCAGGAGTACCGTCACGGCGACTCCCCCGACACTCCATACTTCGAAGATCTTTCCGGCGAGTGTGGCGCCTATCCCCATACCGACATAGGCGAATGTATTGGCCACGCCGAGTGCGGCCCCTTTCTGGTGGGCTTTCGCGAATTTGCTCACGAAACTCTGGAGAAGGGGTTCGAACATATTGAAACCGATAAAGAAAAATACGACGCCCGTAGAGAATATCCATAGAGAGGAGGAGAACCCCATCATGACGAAAGCGATGGCGATAAAGGCTATGGATACGAGAAAGACCTCTTTCCCTCTATTGTACTTCTCCCCGAATACCGCCGCGGGTCCCATAGCTATGATTCCGAAAAATACGGCGGGTAGATAGACTTTCCAAAAGTCGCCCAGAGGCAGGTCGAACTTGTTTTTCAGTACGAGAGGTATCAGGAAAAAGGCTATTGCCATCGTGGACGAGTGAAAGAGGAATGTGATATACATCCTGAGCAGGTCTCTATCCTTGAAGACATCTCTCACCTTCGCCTCCTCTTCGGCGAAAGAGTGGGTGATTTTGGGAGGTTCGGGAACTACCGTATAGAGGAGGACGATAGAGAGTAGAGCCATTCCCGCCGTCAGGTAGAACAGAGTCGGCACTCCGCCGGCGAATCCTCCTATTATCGGTCCCAGTACCATGGCCGTCGTGAAAGCCAGAGCTATCACCATGCCCATTATGGCCATGGCGTGAGCTCTCTCCTCCTCTCTGACATGGTCGCTTATCATGGCTATGATGACCGCACCTATCGCACCGGCTCCCTGCAGGAAACGGCCTGCGAGAAGAGTCCATATGGTTTCGGCGTTTCCGGCTATGATGGAACCGACGGCGAAGATGAGCAGTCCTATCAGTATCGCAGATTTCCTGCCTATCTTGTCGCTGAGTACTCCGAAAGGCACCTGAAGTGCCGCCTGGGTGAGTGCGTAGCCTCCTACGGCGAGTCCCACGAGTGTGGCTGTGGCGCCGGGTAACTCTCTCGCATACGCGGAGAGAACAGACATGACCACGAAGAGTCCGAGAAATCTCAACCCTATGATGAGGCTGAGGTGCCAGGTCCTGGCGATAATCGCTTTCATATGACTGTATCCTTGAAAAAATTTGAGTATAATCCCGCTATATACCATATCGTCGGTTGTCGGCGAGAGTCGAAGTGGCGAAAATATATATGTTTTGAATAATATCTTCGCCGTCTTTCGTGCGGATTATAATGCTATTACAATTATATAAGGTTGACGATATGAAATTAGTTCTGGCCAGTGGCAATAGAGGTAAGCTTAGGGAGTTCAGGAGTTTTTTCGGGGAGACTCTCGTGAGCGCGTGGGATCTGATGGAGCCTTTCGATATAGACGAAAATGCCGATACATTCGCCGGAAACGCGTTGATAAAGGCGAAAGCCATCTATGAAAAACTCGGAGATGGGTACACCGTCATCAGTGACGACAGTGGAATATCCGTGCCTCTTCTCGGCGGAGAACCGGGTATCTATTCGGCGCGATATGCCGGAGAGGATGCCGATGAGAGAGACAATCTTCTGAAACTGGTTTCGGAGATTCGGAAGAGGGGGGTCTCCCGTACCCCCGCCCACTATACCGCCGCCATAGCCATCGTCTCCGACCTCTCGGAGTATGTGGTGCATGGATGGATGTATGGAGATGTCATAGACGAAGAGAGAGGGGATGGAGGATTCGGATACGATCCGATATTCATCCCAGAAGGGTACGATCGTACACTCGGAGAGCTGGATGCGGAGATAAAGGCCGAGATTTCACACAGGTCAAAGGCCGTTTCGCTCGCTTCGGGAGTATTGGATATATTGGGGAGATACGAATGAACAGAGAGAAATTTTACGAAGACCTGCAGACCATATACGATGAGTTGACTCGCAGAGACGCTCTCCTGAGCTCATACTACGGGATAGTGGAGGGGCGCAGTATCCCCGAAGCGGAGAGGCTCGTCGATGAGTTCTGTAGACATATATCCGTCGAACCGGATGGAGATATGAAGATGGCGGCTCTGGACCGTATAGTCTCTCTGAGAGAAAACTCTCTCGAAGAGGTGCTGAAGAGAATGGGGATGGATGAGGAGGAGCTCGTCGAAAAAAAGGAGCTCGCATATTCGTTCGTATCGAGGTTTCATACGGAGAGATTCGAGGATATTCTCGTGTGGATTACCGAAAATGGTCTGCTGAACAGATTTTACAGAGATCTCATGCAGGGAGTCCACGCTGTCGGTATGGCGATGAGCGGCTGGCAAAACAGCTGGACGGCGCATATCCTGCATGGGGTCAACAGAGAGCTGTTCGAACTCTTCAACGGGGATGAAGAGAAGATATACGAGATGCTGTATGAAAAGGATCTGATGCAAAAGAGGGGAGATGAGGTGGCGGATAGATCCTATACGGTTCTCGTCCCCGGAAGGGACGGTTACAGAAAAGTCTCATACGCCGAAGCTTTCAACGACGAGATAAGAGAGGTCGAAACGATGCTCGCCGCTCTGATATCCGATCTCGAAGATGCTGAAGACGATGTTTTCGGACGCAAAGAGGAGTGGATAGAGTACTTCAAACAGATCAAAAGAGCTTTTCTGCATACGGAACCGGACGAGCTGGTGGAGTACTGGGCCGATGTGGATAGAGCGTGGATGAAGATCGATACCCCGGTACAGGTGGGCCATCCGCTGGAGTATTACGAAGACAGATATAGAAAGTCCGTGGCTCTGGAGTGGGATCTGCGCATCGTGAATCCCGCTCTTCAGAAGAGATCTTCCGCACTCTCCGGCATGAAGAGTTTCGCATCCCGTATGGCGATCGGTTTCGGTCTGGAGGGGGAGAAACTCTACCTCCGCTCTCTCGAGAGGATAGAGAGAACACAGCTCTACATAGGTCGTCCCGCTCTCTACTACGGGGCTGAATTCAACGGTCTGTTTTCGGCGCAGGTCGTTCCAAACGACGAGGTGGTCTCTTCGGAAGCCGGCAAAAAGATATTCGCATATGCGGATTTCGTCAGAGAATCCAGGATAGCCAAACCCGTCATGCAGATAGCGGTGGAGAGTCTGGGAACCGAATCCGTACTCGCGCGAAAGAGATTGGCTCGGGAGAATCCGGAGTTGTGGTACAGGATATACGATATTTCCACCATCGGACACGAATATGGACATATCCTCTGGATGGACGAAGATACGGAAACCGCGATGAACGGCAGAGGACAGTTCAAAAACATAGAAGAGTTCAAAGCGACATGCGGAGGTATTCTCTCCTATTTCGAGGATGACGGAGATATGGAGACGAGAGAGGCTTTCGTGGACGATTTGATCTCCAGGGCGGTATCTCTGATGGCGTGGAGAGGATATGGAGAGGTCGAACCGTACTACTGTGAAGGGTTGATACATCTCGAACTTCTATACCGTAGCGGTATGGTGGATTTCGACGGTATTCGGGTGAGTGTCGAAAATGGCGCGTACGGGGAGATGAAGAGACTCTACGAAGAGACATATGGAGAACTGGCACTGCACTATCTCCAAAAGAGAGAAGCGGGAGAGTTTCTCGAAAGATTCGCTCTCAAAACGGGTAGCCACTATATGCCGGTGACGGAGGAGGTGAGGCGTTTCGTTATCGCATATTGTGACAGATATGCCGAGATAGGGCAGAAAATCGCGAAAATCGGGTAATGAGGTATGCAGGAATGAAAAATTTGGCGATATGTATCGGAGCTCA
>Ga0256913_10001258_pt1 | contig 13068 bp, 9 predicted proteins | sample Axial_MatmetaG_FD_185970 | JGI IMG/M metagenome (GOLD analysis project Ga0256913, IMG submission 185970) | Deep-sea worm associated microbial mat communities from Axial Seamount, Juan de Fuca Ridge, Pacific Ocean - Axial_Mat | ecosystem: Environmental > Aquatic > Marine > Oceanic > Microbial...
TCTCGGATATGCCACCGGAGGTGGTACCGGCGACTGGATTACAGGTCAGGATACCCTTGCAGGTACAATTGATGCTATTCTGCAAAATCTGACAGCCAATGGTGCCAAAGGAGTTATTGCCAACCTTCCGGATATCTCAGGAGCACCGTTTTTTAATACGGTACCTCCTAACGGTTATGTTTTAACACAAGGACAGGCAGATACTCTCAATTTGTTCCTCGGACAATACGGATTCAGTTATAATGCGGGTCCCAATTATTTCATCATTGCCGATGCAAGTGCACCTCTCGGATTCAGACAAATGGTAGAGGGTGAGTTATTGCTATTAACGGTTCCTCAGGATTCACTCAAATGTGCATACTGGGGCGGGTTTAATCCAAACATTATGGCCCCGGTGCCTATTCCTGACCAGTATGTATTAACTCTGGATGAGATTGCTAATGTAAATAGCGCAATTGAAGGATATAATGCTACTATTGCCGCTCTTGCCGATAAATATGACCTCGCTCTTGTTGACATTCACAGTTATCTGAATGAAATCAAAAACGGTGTCGTTTATGACGGAGTCAGCTTTAGTGCAACATATATTACCGGAAATGCCTTTTCTTTGGACGGTGTACATTTAACACAGCAAGGTTATGCATTGGTTGCCAATCAGTTCATTATGGCTATTAATGCAAAGTTCGGTGCAAACCTGCCGACGGTCAGCGTTACAAATTACAAAGCAAACGAACTTCCGTAAAAAATTATCAATTATATTTTTTTCACAACTCACGCAAGGTTCTTTTATTAACTTTGCGTGAGTTTTTTTATGAATTGAAATTCAAGTATTAATAATATGAGAGAACTTGTCTTTGCCACAAACAATCCGCATAAATTGGAGGAGGTCGGAAAAGCAACGGAAGGAAAATTCAAAATACTGTCGCTAAAAGATATTAACTGCAATGAGGATATTCCTGAAACAGCCGAAACCCTTGAAGGAAACGCCTCTCAAAAATCGCATTATGTGTATGAGAAATTCGGGTATAACTGCTTTGGTGACGACACAGGGCTGGAAATAGAGGCCATTGGAGGAGAACCAGGTATTTATTCGGCCAGATATGCAGGACATGATCATAACCATGAAAAAAATATGGATAAAGTGCTTAAAAAACTGAAAGGTGTTGAAAACCGGAAAGCAAGATTCAGAACAGTTATTTCACTGATTATTGATAGCGAGGAGAGACTTTTCGAAGGTATAGTAAACGGGAAAATACTAACGGGAAGACAAGGAGCGGAAGGATTCGGATACGACCCGATATTTATGCCTGACGGATATGACCGTTCATTTGCCGAAATGGATATTAATGAAAAGAATAAGATAAGCCACCGAGGCCTGGCTGTTCAAAAACTTCTGAACTTTTTAAAATCATTATAAAACAGAATTTAATAATTGTGTTTATATTTGCAGGCTATCAAAAAGGCTTTAATTATGAGTAAAAAGCAATTTGCAGTAATCGGAATAGGCCAGTTTGGAGAAGCTATTGCCAAATCATTATCAAAGAAGGGAGCCGAAGTTCTGGCCATTGACACCTCCCAGGAACGGATTGATTATATTTCATCCGATGTTTCTTATGCAGTAGCTCTCGATTCAACAGATAAAAAGGCTCTGATGATGCAGAATATTCAGGACTTTGATGCAGTTGTTGTTTCCATTGGTGAAGAGTTTGAACAGTTGTTACTCTGCGTAGTAAACCTTCTTGAGCTAAAAGTAAAGCGCATCATTGCACGTGCTAAAGGTGATGCCAACAAGCTGATTTTACAGAAACTGGGTATCAAAGAAATCTTTCAGCCTGAATTTGAAGTCGGGGCTTTAGTTGCCGAACGCCTTATGAATCCCAGTATTGTCTCCTATCTTCAGCTTCCCGACGGTTATTCCATTGCAGAGATAACCCCACCCAAGGCTATCATAGGCAGAACTCTTGAGGATATAAAACTAAGGGATAAATACCGGATTAACCTTATTACAATAAAACGTGAATTTGAAATTGATCCCGATACTGACGAAGACGAAAAGAAAACAGAATCGCACATTGCAGGAGTACCTCAATCAACTACCATCATTCAGGAAAAGGATAATATGCTCGTTTTTGGAAAAGACAGCGACATTGAGAAGTTCATCGAAATAAACCGATAAATAATGATTAACAGAATCTTCAAAATAAGAGAGAAGATTAACCTCAAATTATTTGATTCAAAAAAGGGAGTTCTAAGTATTATTAGATATCTGACCATTATTATTGCACTCTTTGTATTAGCAGAAACAATATATTATTACGGATTTCCGCAAACAGAATCATCATACGAAATTAACTTTATTATTGTCAGGATTAGTCTTATCTATTTCTTCATCAGATACATAATTCATCTGTTTTTTGATTTCCATCCAGTAGAATTTCTGCGAAAAAGCTGGCTTGAAGGGATTATTCTACTGCTTTTTTTCTTTGATGCAGCCTTTCATTCGGCGTTTCAGGAAGTTTTTATCCTAACATCACTTAAAAATATTATCAGAGCCCATTCCTTACTTATTTTTCAACTCTATTTTCTAATTATTGTTTTTCTTGAAATAGGACATACAGGCTCTCGCCTGGCAGCTTTAAAAATAGGTCCGGCCTCTTTGTTGGTAATGTCGTTTCTTATTCTGATATTTTCAGGAACAGGACTGTTGATGTTACCCGAAATGACAACCGGTTCGCATATCCACTTTCTGGATGCAATGTTTACAGCCACAAGCGCAAGCTGTGTTACGGGCTTAACCGTAGTTGACACTGCAACATTTTTTACAATAAAAGGAAAGGTTATAATAATGATACTCATTCAGTTGGGTGGAATAAACATTCTATCATTTGCAGCATTTTTCGTTACTCTTTCGCAAAAAACAGGAGGACTAAAGTATCAGTCGATAGTAAAAGACTTTTTAAGTACCGAAGAACTTTCCGATACTCGTAAATTGTTGAGGTCAATTGTCAAGTGGAGTTTTTTTATTGAATTGGCGGGAAGTATTCTTCTCTTTTTCTCTTGGGAAAATGTTATCCCTTTTCAAAATGAAGAGGGTAAAATATTCTCTTCAGTATTCCATGCCATTTCTGCTTTCAATAATGCCGGCTTTTCACTTTTCAGTGATAATCTTTATCAAATAGGAGAGAATAATCTGATTGGATTTCAGCTTGTCATATCCTTGTTGGTCATAACAGGAGGTCTCGGTTTCTTTGTATTACAAGATTTGTTCGGGATATCAAATATACGGCAACGTTTAAATTTCAGATGGAAATCATACCATATCACTACGAAGATAACACTCCGTATGTCAGGATTCTTATTGCTATCAGGAATGCTTGTATTTTTTATCCTTGAGCGTAATAATGTGTTATATGGCAAAAACCTGTTGGATTCAATAGTAGTCTCATTTTTTCAATCGGTAACAACGCGTACTGCCGGTTTTAACACGGTTGATACAGCATCGCTGACAAAGCCAGTACTGTTTTTCTTTATGATATTAATGTTTGTAGGGGCAGGATCTGGTTCTACAGGCGGAGGTATTAAGGTTTCAACTTTTGCTATCGCTCTCAAATCCGCCGTCGGAACAATCAGGGGGAAAGAACATGTCGATTTTTTTAAAAAGAATATTCCCTTTTCAACTGTTGATAAAGCATATTCGATAATACTCTTTGCCATATTCGTCATCAGTGCTTCGACATTTGCACTTACCATTGCCGAGCCGGATACAAGATTTATAAATTTAGCTTTTGAGGAGGTTTCCGCTTTTGCTACTGTCGGGCTGTCAACCGGAATAACTCCATTCCTATCTATGGCAGGAAAAATAATAATAATAATCTCTATGTTTGTCGGCAGAATAGGAATTCTTACCATTGCTATGGTCCTAAGCAGAAGAGTAATAAGCAGCAAATACAAATATGCCAAAACATCGGTAATGGTAGGGTAGTTTTTATCTTGCATTCTTTAATGTCGGATTAACCCGAATTATTCACCGTAAAAGTTAAGAATGACAGGTATGCATTTGATGTCAAGGTGTTAAAATCACAAAAGTTGTAAGCTAGTAATTTTTGAATGATAAGTCAAGTGAATTTTAAATTTTAACCGCATTTTCATAATCCCCTATGAAGAAACGACTATCTTTGTATAAAGAATTTTTATGATTTGATGGCATCAACGTGATAATATTAGTGTTTGGAATTATATTAAAAAAGGAAAATAAAATAGATTTTGGCGGGATTTCTGCACCCCGAGTTTGTCGAAGGGCAAAAATCCACGCTTGCAGCGTGACAGGCAGTAACAAAACCAAATAACTGACAATAAACGAATTACAAAATTATACATAGATGAAAAAAAATCACGAATTCCTTCTCATATTCATAATAATAGTAATATCCATTGTGTCGGCAAACGCTCAAAAAATAGATATCGGACTGCTAACGAACAATAACAATGACAAGGAAACTATTGCAGCTTTTAAATTTTTAAATAACAACTCAAAATATGCAGTAGAAAAAATATCTCTATCAGAGTTAACAAATGCTGATTCATTAAAAAAATTTGATGTTCTTTGGTATCATTATTCCGACACTTCCGAGATAATTAAATATCCTGCTTCTACTATTAATATTTTGAATAATTATTTAACCGGCGGTGGCAAACTTCTGCTTTCCCTTGAGGCTTTTCAAATGATAAACACTCTCGGAATTGAGCCCAACATCCCGGAAATAAGATATAAAAAAGCGTCGGATAACGGTTATGGCAGGATGTTAGGACTTCATTCATTTAAAAGCCATCCTGTCTTTGACGGATTAAACGGAGGCGTCTATACAATGAAACTTTTGCGCGATACGGTTGTCAGGCAAATTGGCTATTTCGATGACTCTCCCATACTGAACGGTGCAGTCGTGGCTGTTGACTGGGACTATATCTTTGTAAGAGAAAATTCCAAACTAATGCTTGAGTACCGGACAGGCAAAGGAAGAGTGCTTGCTGTTGGAGAATATGTCAACCTTACAGCCAATAATCTGAACAGAATTCATCTTGAGAAATTCCTTAACAATTCTATAATGTATCTCAATGATCCTGACGGTTTTAAAAATATAAATTACTGGCATTATTACGACCAAATGGTAATCAGGGAGGATAATTTCGGTTACAGGCAATTCAATCTACATACTAAACCGTGGCAAATAATGCAAAGCAATATGATAATCAGAAAAGAGAAAGCAACAAATAATTTTTGGGATGTTGCAGGCGAGAGGATGCTTATAATGGGTAAGGAAAACGGGGGAATTGACGAAATATGGTCACATCCGTTTATGGCAATGAGAGATTATGAGGTTTTTGTTAAATTTGAAAGTTCTGATTCCATTGTAAAGCTTAATAATCTTACTCCTGAAATTGAGGTCAGACCGGAATCTTTCACAAGGATTTACAACATTTATAATAAAAAACTGAAAGAAATCATTGCCTGTTCCCCTACGGAAGCAGCAGGAGTTATACATTACAGGTACGACGGAGATGAACCCATATCCGTTTTTATAAAATTCAAAAGCAATTTGCGATTAATGTGGCCCTATTCCGAAAACGTCATAAAAACCATTAACTGCGGTTTTTATGAGAGTTTGAATGCAATTGTCATTAAAGATGAGGATGGCGATCTCTCTTTTATAATCGGCTCGAATATGGAAGCCCGAAATATGGAAATAGGTCAATACTCCGATTTCAAACTAAAATGGATGCCTAATGAATTTGACAGTAATTTTTATGAAATAGAACCTGTCAGCACCGAAAACTTTCAGGCATTGGGCATCTTACAGTTCGAGATTCTTCCCGAAGAGGAGTTAGATATTGTTTTTGCCGCCGACAATATATCGTTTGAAAATGCTGTCAACACATATTCTTCTTTCGTGACAAACACTCAAAGAGTTTATGAAACAGCAAAAAACCACTACGACAGCCTTTTCTCACAATCGCTGATAATCGAAACTCCAGACACCATCTTTAATGAAGGATACAAATGGGCTATTGCGGCAACCGACAGATTTTTTGTTAACACTCCCGGGCTTGGAAAATCGCTTGTGGCAGGCTATTCCACAACCGATAGAGGCTGGGACGGTGGTCATAAAATCAGCGGAAGACCGGGCTACGGCTGGTATTTCGGACGTGATGGCGAATGGAGCGGATTTGCACTGCTCGACTATGGTGATTATAAAAAAGTTAAGTCGGAGCTGGAGTTTTATCAAAAATTTCAGGACCTCAACGGCAAAATTTTTCACGAAGTAAGCACTTCGGGATATGTCCATTACGATGCCTCTGACGCAACTCCTCTCTACATTGTGCTTGCCGGACGGTATCTTAAATATTCGGGAGATGTTGATTTTATAAAAGAAAGTTGGCCCTATATCAAAAAGGCCATTGATTATTGCTACTCGACCGATACCGACAACGACTTGCTGATTGAAAATACAAATGTCGGGCATGGCTGGGTCGAAGGCGGAGCACTGTTCGGATCGCACACATCTCTATACCTTGCCTCCTGCTGGGCCGCCGCACTTAATGAAGCTGCATTTATGGCTGAAAATTTAAATCTGAAACCCGAAAGCCCAAAATATCTTAAAGATGCCGAAACAGTAAATAATACTATTAACAGAAAGTATTGGAACAATAAGTTGGATTATTATTTTCACGGAATGCTGAAAAACAGGTCATTCATAAAGGAACAGACAATTATGCCTGCAATACCGATGCTTTTCGGGCAGGCAGATGCCGATAAAGCCAGTGAAATACTACCACTCTTTGCAAGTTATGAGTTTTCAACCGACTGGGGCAGCAGAATAGTAAAAGAGAGCAGTAAACATTTCAACCCCGACGGTTATCACACAGGAAGCGTATGGCCGCTTTTCACGGGATGGACAGCTTTGGCCGAATATGAATATAGCAACAGTGTTCAGGGCTTTTCACATATTATGGATAATCTGAAAATATATAAAAATTGGGGACTCGGCTTTGTTGAAGAGGTGCTAAACGGCGAGATATACAAACCTTCGGGTGTCTGCCCTCACCAATGCTGGTCGGAGACGATGGTATTGCAACCGGCTATTGAAGGTATGCTCGGTTTCAAGCCCGATGCTCCCGAAAACAAAATTACACTTTCTCCTGCCTTCCCGGCAGATTGGGATTCGGTGACAATTACCAACATAAAAACAGGCAATCATAATCTGAAAATGAAAATGAAAAGGGATAACGGATTGATTTCATATACTTTCAATCACACCGGAAGCTCAAACCTAAAAGTCCTTTTTGCACCGCAACTACCTGACGGGACAAAAATACTCTCCATTCAAATATCGGGAGATTTTGAAACAAAAACCCTTAAACCAAATGGAACAGTACAGTTTTATATCTCCAAAACAGCAACCCTTGAATATAAAATATCAGACGGGATAAAAGTGCTGCCGGTTATCAGTAACCCGGCATCGGGCGACAACTCAAAAAAAATAAGGATAATATCAGAAAAGTTGAACCACAGCACTTATTATGTTACAGTTGAAGGTAATTCAGGCACAGAGCAAGAACTGAAAGTTTATTGTCTGGATAAAAATATAGTGAGGGTGGAAAATGCAGAGATAATATCCCAAAAAGAGAATATATACACAATGAAAGTCGATTTTGACACATCAGGGAAAAAATATCAGCAAAAAACAATCAGTATAATAACGGGTAAGTAATGTGGATGAAAACACATCATTTTCTCCTGTTTTTTTTAGTATGCTGCCGTTTTACGCATCATTTATATTCATTTATGCAGGAACATATTTTTCACATTTATTATCCGGCATTTTACTTTTAACCTCCTATCTATATTTAAAAAAGGACAAATTTTTAATTGCAGGAGCATTAGCCGGACTAAGTTTTTTGTGTGAGTACAATCTTGCAATTATATTTATGGTTTGGGGTATTCAAATAATTTTTTTATCAAAAAGGAGATTTTCAAAAGTTCTGTTATGGATTCTGTCCTATTTTGGAATTGTAGCAACATTCATCACAAAAGCCACTGCATCTTTCTGAATAAAAATAATGGATATTCTTACATAACTTGATAATCTGACAATTAATAAAATAATTACTTTTGCAAAAAAATATCAGGTGACGGAAAGCAAAAGCAGGGGTTACAAAATAACAGGCGTAATAGCCGTCGGCATAGCTGCAACGATGTGGGGTCTTGACGGTGTTGTATTAACTCCACGTCTATACAACCTTGATGTCAGGTTTGTGGTCTTTTTGCTTCATCTTATCCCGTTTGCGCTAATGAACGTTTTCTTTTATAAAGAGTACAAACATCTAAGCACCATTACCACTTCCGATTGGCTAATGCTTTTTCTCATATCATTGTTCGGAGGTGCCATCGGGACAATTGCCATTGTCAAAGCATTATTTCTTGTAAACTTTCATAATCTGTCGGTAATAGTATTGTTGCAAAAGCTGCAGCCTGTTTTTGCCATTTCATTGGCATCAATTCTCCTGAATGAGAAACTGCAAAAGTATTTCATCCTGTGGGCGTCACTGGCAATAGTGGCCAGCTACTTCCTGACTTTCGGATTAAACCTACCCGACTTCATTCAGGACAGAAACACTATTTACGCTGTTCTGCTGTCGCTTCTTGCAGCCTTTTCGTTCGGAAGTTCAACTGTTTTCAGCAAGAAAATATTAACAAAATATACTTATCCGACTGCCACCTTTTTCAGATACGGCATAACAACCGTGATAATGTTTTTCGTTGTTTTATTTTCAGGCGAATTTAACCAATTCGCTAAGGTCACATCCGAAAATATATTGTTCTTTCTAATAATCTCCTTCACAACAGGCTCGGGTGCTATTTATCTCTATTATTACGGGTTGGTACGAATACGTGCAATAATTGCAACAATAGCAGAGCTTTTCTTTCCTGTTTCAGCCATTTTTTTTGATTATTTCATAAACGGGAAAACACTTTCTGCCGTACAATGGATCGCCGCCCTGGTTATGATCTTCGCAGTTATCAAACTGACCGGTAGAGCTGCGAAGCAATAGATTATAATACCTCAAAAAAATCAGACCATTGTTTAAGTTGAAAAAAGTATTTATATTAAAAAACCATAAAGCAATAACCCGATAAAATATTTATTATCAGTATAAATCCCAATAAAAAAACCGGCAAATGATTCTGCCGGTTTTATTAATTTTTCGAAACTTTACCTCAATTCAAAAGCAGCCTGTCCGATTTCATACCCGTCGGAAAAGATTCTGACTTTATACATCCCGACCATCGCAGGTTCGGTTTTGCTCTTCTTCGCCCAAAACAAACACAAGTCGGTATCCTCGTTTTTATACTGTATCTCCTTCTTGGTTGTGTATTCAATCTGTTGACCGTTAAATTCAAAAGTGTAAGGTCCGTCGATTTTCTGAGTTACCGTAACGTTGTCAGGCCTGATAATTTGCATATAGATAGCATGAATTCCCGGTTTGGCAAGTTTATTTTCACCTATTGTAAAACAAACTTTTATTTTTTCAACCTTTTTGGCCTTGTCGGTTGTTTTCTCTCTTCCGCTTCCCGTATAACGGATTCCGGTTGCAGTAACGTTATATGCCTTAAGAACAGATGCTTCCGAAACTTTCTCAATTAACTGTTCCTTATCCTTAGCCAGTATTCTCGTTCTCTCCTGCTCCTGTGAATATTGCTGCCTTATCTTCTCATTTTCCTCTTTGAGGTCGCGGTTTACAGTGTAAAGCGAATCAAGCTGATGGACATATCCCTGTGTAATCTTCCGTAATAAAGTCAGTTTCTTGTTTACTTTACGATATTCCCATTTGTAGTTCAGAAGTTGCTTTATTTCAGCGGCATTTGCCTGGATAATACTGTCTTTAACAGCAAGAGAATCCGAGAGTTCGCCATATTTTGCCTTAATACTTTCGTGTTCTGCAAGGAGATTATTCAGTTCCGACTGCAATTCGACTTTTTCCTGCTCTTTTTCTTTAATTAGTGCAGTGTATTCGGCTTTTTTCGGTAAGAACCATATTAATATTCCAACAATTGCAATTATCAGCAATATTATTAAAATAATCGCTCCTTTCGAGACTGATTTTTTCTGCGGCGCTGCCGGAGTTGAACCTGGTTTTGTCGGTGTTTCTGCCATTTTTAATCTAATTAATTATTTGGATTGCAAAGATATATCTAAATAAATTAAGAATTGACATAAAAAATAAAATTTTAATAGGGTGTATCAATAATATTCCCCTCTTTATTCCAGTCGGGCATCCTGTATTTGTCAGGATTGCTTTTGATGACTTCCCTTTTCCACTCTTCGGGATATCCTGCCTGTTCGGGTTGTCCTTTATCATTTTTGATATATCCGTCGTTATATTTTGTTATCAGATGCTCTCCAAGCTCAATCCAGCGGCGGAGAACAAGACCGGTCGCATTCGCCGAATATTCCGTAAGAATTTGCGACTGATGTTCAGGATAAAGATTCTTTACCAGAGCAACTATGGAGTCCTGTTCCGAAATGAACTTGTTCTCCAGTTCACTTTGCACTTCCTGCAGGTCTTTTATCATATACGAATATCTAAGATTTGTATAGTTTGAAACAAAATTGAAAACCCACCACATCGAATCCCAGGAAAATTTTTTCATATTGCCTTTTGTAAATGGTTCCGGGATTTTACTTATTCCGCAATAGAGTGGCACATAGCAGGTTGTGTATGTTTCGTCAACACCGAACCACACTATACCGCCGACACCGTCGGGCAGAAAGTTTCGTGCCTGAGCAACAAATGAAAAAGCGGTATTGTATGATGAAACCGGCCTTTCCCAGGAATATTTTGCCGAGTCCGTCTCCCAGAAGAGCGGCCTGCAACGGAACGGAGAGCCGAACGGCCCTGCTGCTATTCCTTTTGTCATATCGAATTCCGTTCCCTCGTAATGGTCGCGTATTAAGTCGAATACATCCTGAAGTGCCAGCTTTTTATCCGGCTTTATCCAAAGCGGATACCGCTCTGCACCCTGAACCCCTCTGCAATAATCGGTTGAAAGATTAAGTGAGGGTGCAGCTCTTGAAAAGAGACTCCATACCCTCGTTTCGCAATATTTCAATCTGTCGAGAGATGGCGGATTATACACATTATTAAATCTGAAAGGAATTTTATCGTCAGGGTCGAAATATCCCTTTTCAATTGCAAATGAGACTATATTTTTAGAATAAACACAATTTTCAGGGTCATCAAGCGGAAACTCTCCTATCCTGGCCATATTGGCATGAGCCGAAATATACCCGTCAGGTATTTTCATTGCGACCCAAATGGCACCCCCTTTGCCTCCCGTGCCAATCATTTCGAGTATCCAGGCTTCATCGGGGTCAATTATCGAAAAGGACTCACCTTCGCTGCCATAGCCGTACTTCTCCACTAACCGGGTAATTACATCAATGGCTTCGCGTGCCGTTTTTGCTCTTTCAAGTGCAAGATGCATTAAATTCCAGTATTTTAACGGTTTCGATTTGTCCCATAATTCTTCCCTTCCGGTAAATGTTGTTTCACCTATTGCAACCTGATATTCATTCATCTGAAAACCAATCACTTTGTTTGTATGAGAGGATTGCGGGATACTGTCGTTTCCATATTTTATGTATGTTCCTTCAGGATAACCGGACGATTCCGTCAGACTTAAATGATACAACCACTCACCGTCATTTGTATAAAACAGCATTGTGGAACCGTCGGCGGAAGCACCTTTGGTGATGATAAGATTCGTACAGGAAAAAACTTCATTTACAGCAAATAAAAGAATGAACAAACTAACAACCGACTTTTTCATAAAACAAAATTTTCGTTTCAAGATTATTGACAAAGATAGAATAAAAATGTCGTACTTTTGTTGCGTTACAATTAAATTTATTAAGATGAAAATTATTAAAAGGATATTTCTGATAATCATAATTTTAGGATTTGGTGTTCTGACATTTCAATATTTCGGTAAATACAGTGAGGGAACCCGTGCCGGAATCATTATGAAGGTGAGTAAAAAAGGTGCTGTTTTCAAGACCTGGGAGGGACAAATGAATCTGGAAACATTTGGCGCAATAAATAAATCAAGTAATCTTGTTAATGAAACGTTCACCTTTTCCATTGAAAAAGGACATCCTGAACTTATAAAAGAGCTTAATGATGCGGCACTTTCGGGAAAACGTGTGAATCTGCATTATTACCAGCGCTATATTGCCGTACCCTGGCGAGGAGATACTAAATATTTTGCCACAGGTGTTGAACAGTTGAATTCAGCTCAACCTATTGAAGATAAGGAGAAGAAGTTTCCGAGGAATTGATTGTATAGCTTTCCCGACTCACCCCCTAATCTCCTCTCTACCAAGGCAGAAAGGGGAAACTACAGCACGTCCCGATTAATCGGTTTTTAAAAATAAAAACAGCTACTCATTTTATATTTCCGTGTATAATTCGACTTTCCCTGATTATGCTCGTGAAACCGTTTTTGTAAATTATTTGTTTGTCCTTTATAAAAACGTAGGTCTTTCCGGCTTTGAAGTATGTAAACGTAATAGTCCATAGACTTTAAATACAGTTATGGAATAAACTAAATCTGTGGAGCATACCGAAAACCTCCGGTTTTCAAGTACTATGTATCGGAATCGAATGCCGAAAATCCTTGGATTTTCGTGCACCCTCGAAAAATTGAGCAAGCTTGCTTGCTATTTTTCGGGGCCGATGACCTCTTGACTGCCAGAGATAGTAAATTCATTTTTAACTATGAACTCCATTAACTTCTTAGTGGATTTGAGATTCTTTAGCTTTTTCTCAAGACGCATAGCATCTTTTCGTGTATCACAAACCTTATGAGCAAACAACTCCCAGGGAATATATTTCCGTGTATAATTCGACTTTCCCTGATTATGCTCGTGAAACCGTTTTTGTAAATTATTTGTTTGTCCTTTATAAAAACGTAGGTCTTTCTGGCTTTGGAGTTTGTAAACGTAATAGTCC
>Ga0256913_10001259_pt1 | contig 13067 bp, 14 predicted proteins | sample Axial_MatmetaG_FD_185970 | JGI IMG/M metagenome (GOLD analysis project Ga0256913, IMG submission 185970) | Deep-sea worm associated microbial mat communities from Axial Seamount, Juan de Fuca Ridge, Pacific Ocean - Axial_Mat | ecosystem: Environmental > Aquatic > Marine > Oceanic > Microbial...
AAATATTGGATTGCTTAAACAGAAGTTCAGTATGACGATTATATTTTGCTTTATTTATTGTACGAATTGCACGTTTTGTAGTAATTCTGTTTTATGTACGACTGATTGGCAAGCCCTACCCCATGCTTAAATACCATATATGAGGTCTGGTTGAATGAGCGCAACATACAGTGTCCTTAGGCTTTCAACTGGTGAAATATGTTTAACCTATTTGATAGAGATATTTTGTTGTTGATGTGTCTTAAATGATATTTCCATGTCGTGTGTTTATCTAATAAGATATCCCAAACTTTGTCGATTTTCCTGTTAACTGCGAACCAATTCTTTGTAATCTCGTGTTATTTATTTCAATATTTAGTACTGTGAAATCGCAATGAGAGTATTGGGCTCATATAATGATGTACTTTGTTTTCGTAGCATTAATTAAGTGATAACTGGTTTGCACAGAACCATCCATAGAGGGAATTCATTGATACGTTTGCCTCTCTAAAAAGCCGAGTCAAGTTTGAGTTTCTTAACTAAAGTGACGTGTCATCAGCAAAAGACAATATATTACTATGTGTTGAGTAGGGAATATCATTTACATATATAAGGTATAGGAGAGGCCCTAGAATGGATCCTTGTGACACTCCACATTTTATGGAGCAGAGTTTGGATTTGGACTTTTCAATTTCTACTTATTGCATTCTATTTGATAAGTAGTCCTGAAACTAACAATTCACAAGCCCCCGTAGTCCATAATGGTTAAGTTTATTTACATCAAAAGCTTTTGAATGGTCACAAAAGATTGATAAAGTATGTTCTTTTGGTTACTTATTGTTTGCTTCTGCACATTGATTAATCAGATGTATAATTAGGTATATTGTTGAATGTTTAGCTCTAAACCCATATTCATGTTTATAAAGTATATCATTACAATCTAGAAAATATGTGACTTTATCATACATAATATTTGAAAAGGATAATAGTAAACCTATTGGTCGATAATTGTATAGGAGGCTATTTTCAGAATTTTTTAAGGTTGGGATGACTTTGGCTATTTTTAGTTGCGTTTGTACTACACCTATTAGAAAAGACTAATTGATTATATGTGTAATTGGCTGATGAATTAAGTTTATTGTTTCTTCAAGTAATTTTGTAGATATATCATGTCCGCTACTGAATTTGCGTTTCAGTTTATTTGTAGCATCGATAACTTGAGCGGATTCAATTGGTTCCAGGAACATACTATTTACGTTAGGGTTTTTAAGAAATTGTGTATATTTGTTCTTTGTTTAAGTACATTTGAGAAGTTAGCATTCTTATTTTTATAAAGTAATTATTAAATTCTTCTGCAATCTTTGATCTTTCAGTAATGTTTGGCTATTTATACAATATGAATGTGGAAAACTTGATTTATCATTTCATTTACCAATTGCTTGTTTGAGTATGGTCCAGGTTTTCTTCATATTAAAAATGTATTTTCATTTAGCATATTTTTATAATACTCTATTTTGACAGTCCATTTCAATTTGTTATAGATATTAATGTATTGTATCGATCGGTGTTATGTAAACTTAGCTTCTTTAATTTATTTTTAAGCAGTTTAGTTTTGGTTCTTGAGGAAACCAAAAGACCGACAGTTACCCATGGTTCTCGTGTAATATATTTATATTTTGCTTAATTGAATTTAACGGAAATGCAGACTCAAAGGCATCCTTATACAATATCATAAAGGCATTAAAAGCATTATTTGGACACTCAATTTCCATAATGTTATCAAAATTCAGGTGAGATAAAAGTTATTTAAATTTGGCAAGATTTGTTTTGTAAAATATTCTTCTCATATCTGATGATTGAGAAACGTTGTGCTTTTTATTTTTTACCAAGTGAAATGTTCCTAAATTCTCTACTATGTCCGTAATTATAATACCTGAGGAACACCTGTTTGTATCCCTAATATAATCTAGTGTAAATAACATCCTATTCACGAATAGTGCTATTCGTCATACTAAATAGTCACTATAAGATGCTATGGGGTTTTAATACAAATATGTGAATAAGTTACAATAGAATAGTTGAGTTCGTTTATTCAATACATTATCTTAATAACAGGAATTTTGCATGTTTCAGGTTGGTTGGGTACTGGTTATCGTCTTGTGGGTTGTATTGGGCACGAGTTCAATATCATGTTAGTATGGGTACGGGTTGAGATTTGTGGGTTGGGTTTGGGTTCATTAGTTACGGGTTAGGTTGGGTATGGGTTCAGCTTTCCAACCCATACAGGACTCTATTATATACCCATCTAAATTTAATAACAAGCCCAAAATAGACGTAATATTCTGTAGCTGTGTCAAGGAAATGGAAGGGTATTTATTTTTAGATTTCTGGTGGAAATCCCATGGTAACTATGTGGGCTTTGAAACTCAGGCATTGTGGGAGTGTGACGGGATTGGTGGTTTGATAATAAAACTCGTAGTTCAGTACAAAAAACTTCATCTGTAAAACGCTTAATTGTGATATATATATATATATATATATATATATATACGGTATAACCATCTATACAGACCACAATCATTTTACTGATGAAGTTTAATAATGATTAATGGCGTATGAAAACAAGATAAATCTAGATGCCGAGCCAAAGTTTATTACCCGATCTACACTTTATCAGATAACTACTATCACAGGGAACAATAGAAGCAACATTTATTATCTTGTATAAATTATGTCGATTCCATTCTAAGTGACACAGAAGCCTGTCAACACGTGCACACATTATATCAACAGAAGTTGAGCTACAAATAATAATTATATTGTCATTCCTGTTTAGAACCCGATATAATACATAATAATAAACATAACGATATAAAATATTGTGATAGGTTGTAATAAACTAGCCACATTAGACTTGGTCATTATTCAATAGCTCAGGACGTTTAGATGCCATAGTGGTTAAAGCACTGTACTGAAAACAACCAGATTGTGGGTTCGAAACCAGCTGATATCTGTGTTTGTTTCCCTTGGCCATATAGTTCAGGTCGGACTAGTGTCAAGGCTAAACAATTCAATTATTCAATAGCTGCTGAGTTCCAATCACTCACCCTGTTTCAGTAATATAATTCTCAACCTTCTACGTGAAAGCTGATGCGACTTTCTTCTGTGGGATAGGTCCAGAAGATTGATAAAATCTGTGGAACTGTTTTTATTTTTTAATACAATATTTCTTTTTGTATTTGCTGTCAAATAATAACCTAAGGATCCTATTTCAATTTAAATTGTGATGATAAAATAATAATTATGTGATGCGAACAACAATGTTAATTGTTTTCCTCAAAAACAGCTTTTGTTATATTGCTCCAATTGGTCAGGAGTAAGTGGAACAAAAGGAGCATTTCTCCACTTCCGTGGGGTACAAATCATCCGGTTAACAATATGTATTACACGGAAACTACTTATCTTGATAACACAGACCTTGAGCATGTTATATGTGGCACGAATGCCCCAGTCATGGTGGCATCTCTTACAGAAGATTTTGTCCGTCATGACTAATTCATCTACATTCTTTGGATTAGGATGAGGTTCGATAACGACACGATCCGTGAAGCTTCTATCCATAACCATGTGGTGATGGCTCTCAAATACGCGTATGTCGCTTGCAAAACATCCGATCTGATCGCATTTCATGCATCTCAACTCCCAGTCATCAGGAGAGCCATGAGAATGCGATGCAGCCGCACACATTCTTCCCACTTCATTCATCTTCCTCCGGGTTCTCATTTCATTCTGAAGACTCAAAACTTCCCTTTTGCATTCCTCATCCATCATCCTTTTGACCTTTTCTATTGCTCTGTTCATCATCTCCTCTTTGATTTTGTTTGTTTCTTCTTTCTGGGATGCTCCGCGGCTGTGGTCACCTATCAGAACGTAATCAGAATCTTCGGCTCGACCACGACCTAGAAAGGTTATTGCACAAAATATTTGATTTAGTTAATGGATTTGTTGGAACTAGATCTGAAGTGGACAGGGATGCCAATGGAAAACAAGAAAAATTATTTGGAGTGTATTGCGAACAATCCCCAGAAATGATCCACAACAAGCAGAACAATTCACAAATCCACGGAAGATTGGCACTGAAAATTGAAATGAAAATGTCAGAAACATAACTTATTATACACAGCATCTCTAAATAACAAATGAATCAACGGCTAAATTAAATTAAGTAATACACTACTGAGTTTATACCAAGTTTGTCAGGTTTAGGTGTTTAATCTCTTACGATATTACTAATTTGAAAGCATTACATCAAGTTGCCAGTGAATTTGCAGAAGCTTGCAATAAATGGACATGTTCATAAAAAAACAGGTTCTGCCCCGATAACAAAGTTTCATGTGATATTTCTTAGAAGAAACAGCAGATCAATGACAATTACCACAGCCTACACCTTGAATGAGATTAATGAATAGTTTGAAGGATGAAAACTGAAGTATTCTATCAGAATGTAATTTGTTTTAATCCAACAACTATTATCATTAAGAAGTCTATGTTCTTTCTAGGATAGGTGGCTTCATTTGTTGGCATTCTGCTCTTTTATTGTGTGCCTGTACAGTCCTTTATCATAGATTAGCCACAATATTTCGTTGTCATGCAACAACATTTATATTGATCGATCAGACAATGAGTAAATAAATTAATTATAAACAGTTTTACGTGTTACGGTAAGATTACGAAATCAACGATTTAAACAATTTCCTGAAAGATTTTAGTTATTTCGCAAAATCTCTTATTTCACAATCTTACTGTTATACAATATATATATATATATATATATATATATATATATATATATATATATATAGAACATGCTTCCTTTTGTTCTCAGTCTGAAGTCTCTGAGGGCAATTTGTACTGATTAGTGTACTACATAAGTTATTATTAATACTAACCTATGTCTAATACTATTATTATTTTTATTACTGTTACATTAACATAACATAATTGGGTGAGATATTCACCGAGTCAAACAACTGGTAAAGTTTCTATATTTCCAATATGTCATCTATTTTAAACTATGAACTTAGTTAGAATTAGTTCTTATGGGGAAGCATTAAATTATAGACTTTTTGTAAATCTTTATCATTTAGGTAACTAGCTACATTATTAACTACCATTCATGGCTTTATTATTATTATTATTACTATTATTAACAATATTAATATAAACTTACCCCTGGCTTGGACCATCGCTATCTCATTGGTAACGTAATCATATCGGATGACAAGATTACATTTACTGACATCAAGACCTTCTTCAGCAACGGACGTAGCAATGATCACCTTGTGTTTACCGTTTTTGAAGTAGGTCAACACATCTTCTTGTTTGCGCTGTGTCATACCTGGAAAGTTTAAAAGGTACTGATATACATAATCTTTCGACTTATGTATGCCATTCTTGATTTATTTATATGTAAAATATAGAGCAATATATTTGCAAGAATCATGCATCAGCTTCCATAAAGACTGGCAATATTTTCCGAATATAAAACCAGTTATGTTGTCTCCTCTACAATTATCCAGTTTTCCAGCACATTATTTTAATATAATATTATGTTTCAGTCAAACTTTCCTAAAAATGCATGCAATTAAAACCAAACTTCAAATGGAAACAAAGGCAAAAATCTGGTGTGCTATCACTCTGGTTTCTGCTGTTAACTCTGCAAAACAATTTTCAGTGTTATCATCATCATCATCATCATCATCAACATCATCTAAGATGAATGACATATCATATATACTTGCGTCTAAGTTACACTTGTGTATAAGATGTACCTGTTTCTAGGACTAATAATAATCCCCCCAGTGGAGTCGAACATGCTTATAAGACGGAAATATTGATTAAAAACCCAACTATTCATCACCATCATCGTTCTCTTCACTGAACATCTGTTCGCGTGTCATCATACATGTGTCGTCGCCTTCTTCATCGGGGTCAGCGTCGGATTTGTCATGCTCAGCTATACAGCCCACAATACATCATCTTCCATGCCATCTAAATCATTGCTGATAGAGCACTTCTTGAACGGTTTGGTAATGTAGGCGGGGTCAATTTAATCCCAGGCTGTTTTCACCCACTGCGTGACGATAGATAATGTGTGTGTTTGCTGTAATCGGCTTCCTTTGATGTGGCTTCTATGGTCATTATCTGTGTGGCCTCATTTACTGTTCTGTTCAATTACCCACGCTCACATATTTCGACAGTAATGCGATGTCTCTGTTATCACGTCACTAATTAGACCATCAGAATAAATAATCATGGCAGTTATCACGATTAAGTTTGGCTTCGAAAGAAAACAGAGAAAACACACCTAATTAATTTATTTATTGTTCCTATTTTCAATATTATGGTTGACAAATAACATTATTGTATTACCCCTAAATTATGCCAAATATTACCTTCCCTTTTAGTCTGACCCACCAATAAGTCACACTTGAACTTTGCGTGATTTATACGCGAGTATATATGGTATTTGGCCTTTGTGTACCAGGTGATGCACACCAATAATCATGAACACAGAAACCATACATATGGAACTAAAGTTTAACCAATAGCCACATCGTTGTTCAAGTGTGGAAAGACAGGACACACCCAGTCACACTAACCTGAATAACTAGTTTTTTGTTTGATAATGTATCAAGAGACAAATTGTAGCTGTTATTCTTTATATACCATTTCAAAAACAAGTAATCTGCTATCTATATCATGGTTCATTTATATTTATCAAGCTATCTACAGCACATTAGCTATTTACTAATATTGTTATTCAGCAGAATACATGATTTCAGGTTTATTTTGCCTGGTAAATAAACTCTCTCTCTCTCTCTCTGTTACATACCTCCTCTCTCAGCTGAAGCATTTGCTCCTACAAGATGATATGGGCTAAGGCCAGCTAATTCCGAACTTTCTTCAATCGAATTTTTAAGCGCCATTGTCATTTCACGAGTTTTGCAGAAGATGATGGCTCGCATATCTGGGTTGTTTTTATACTTATTCAGAATTACTTCGTTTAATTTCTTCAACTTTGGATTGTCATAACGTGGATTGTTGCTGATTTCTATCAGCTCTTCCCGTCTGGCTGGAAGCATAAATAATGTGCAAAAATATATCACCAGTTATCTCAAACAGTGATAAGAAATAATTAAGTATTAAAAAGAGAATCATTTATATGCGACAATGAAAATGTACAGCACCACCATATATTTCTTTACCTACACACTAGTAGAGTCTGGCTTTGCTGTAACGAGGTATCTGACTTCATGTGGCTGTGGACAGCAGTGGTTTATGTATATTATTGGTGGGCTGGGCTGCTTCGATACATTCTCTGGTTGGTATGGCATATCGGGCACAGTAGTCACTTAAACCCACCCATTCTTAACAAATAGGTCTCAATCAATGAAAATAAGAAACTGTTTTCAGAGCCAGTTCCCATGTTTTGCGAGGTTCCCCTAAGGCTCTGCTCTTGGACCGCCGTTATTTACTTTGTATAATACAGCACTATGCTCTCTATTATTCACAGCCACAAATTATACCTTCATTTATTTGCAGATGATACCCAGGTATACACATTTATATCAACAACAGATATAGATCTTTCTCTTACACAGCTAGGTGACTGTCTCAAGTAATATCTCTGGCTGGATCACAAACAATAAACTTAGACTCAAAGTAGACAAAACATATTTCATTATTAGATACATCCAGAAAATGCAGCATCATTGCATCACATCGTCACACACAGTACGTAATTTTGGTCGTAAATTTGATGGTGTTTTTAAAAACCATTGGTACAGTACTCATTACTAGTAGGCCTGATTACTGCAACTCTCTTTACAACATTGCATCTAAAGATATTGCAAAACTTCAGTATGTTCAGAACTGCTTAGCAAAGATTGTCACAATCGCCTCGGTTTTCGCATTCTGTGCCACTCCTAAAATCACTTCATTGGTTCCCTGTTCAATCTCACATCATTTTCAAACTGTGTATCATTGGCTATCACACTCTTTCTTCCAGAGAACCTTATATATATTTTCCAGTTTTCTCTACCATCCAATCCCAGACTGCTCCGTTCATGTGGCTTTAACTTGTTGTCTGTTCCCAGAGTTTAAACTGATGCCAGCACTTGCACTTTTTCAGTTGCTGTCCTTACCCTTTGGAACTCACTCCTTGAACATGTTAAGTCATCAAATAGCCTAATTATTTTCCATCACCTTCTGAACACTCATCTTTTCAAACTTGCTTATCCATCCTAAGTTTCCACTGCACCTGATCATTTGTTGATGAATTTTCCACTATACCTTGACTGTGAGATTACTTAACCCCTGTTCTATTCACTTTGGGGATACTGGCGCAATAGAAATGTATTATTATTATTATTTTTGTTGTTGTTGTTATCACTATTATTTATATTCTGCTATTATAGTATATATATATATATATATATATATATATATATATATATATATACTTTAAAATATTGTTTGTTATTTCTTACTTAGAATTATGTTTTCCCAGCGAAAGTATCAGGATATGTAAATGTTATGTATTTATTGATTCAATTAGCCTATGAGGAATATATTGATGTAATTGAAGGACTACGGGTATTCTGGATCATGGTAAATATAATTAAATATTATTATTATTGCCAAAATGCTAAATATGACATATGGGGCTGTTACATTAAATAAAGCAGGAATTTGTCAGGAAATCGACTTCAAACGTTGATTACTCAGGCACACGATTCACAATTCAATATTTGGTAAGACCACCACGGGCATCGTACAGAGCTTATACTCGTCGAGGCATGCTGTCAATCAGGGTTGCCAGGGTTTGAAGTGGCAGAGCTTGCTATGCATCAATGACTGCCTGTCGCAATTCAGCCAGATTAGTAGGCTGGCTAGCACTTACACCCATGAGGCATGTTTCTTCAGACCACATGTTCTCTATAGGAGTCATATCTGTAGACACTGCTGGCTATTCCATGTGTTCGATCCCTTCAGTTTCCATGAAATTGACCACTGTGCGAGCTCCGTGGGGCCTGGCATTGTCATCCTGGTACACAAAATTATGCCCAAATGTCAGACGAGCAAATGGCAATAACCTTTCCTCCAGGATCTGTAGGTACTGGTACTGATCCAGGTTTCCATCGATCATGTGAAGGTCACATTTTCTACCATGTTGGAAAGCACCCCATATGATAACTCCTCCACCCTTTCAGACTGTTCCCTGTGCTATCCCAAGAGCTTGGGCAATGACCTTCTGTTTGGAACCCATACGCCACATGGCAAGGATCCGTCGATAAATTCCTTCATTAAAATGACAGACCATAATGTCAAGAAAGTTGCCCAAATTTTCAGCAAATTCCGCCGGTACACACGAATACAACTAGAGATATCAATAGCTCTTATTTATAGAGCCTCAGATATCACGCCACATGGACCTTGGGTCTTTTATTGGTCACCCAATCACTTAAAACAATACCATAGGTTTAAAACGTATGCCAAAATACTCATCATGTATCAATGATTACGTTGATATGACTGAACAGATCATAAACACTAACTAACTGTTTCTAATATGCTGTTCCACAAAATAATGCAACGGATAAAAATATATTCCATATTTATTTTCATGTCTATATATATATATATATATATATAATTTATAGCTGCATTTTTGCAAAACAAATTGTAAAACCATGTTATTTAATTGATTTAACACAGAATCACACAGGAAGGAATTAATTATTACATCACATGAGATCACATCTAGACTTACTTGAACTATGTCATAATTCAAAACAATTATTGCTTAAACAAATTGTAGACAGGTACCTAATCTTAACAATAAAATAGTATGGTAATTTAATAAAGGTTACCATTGTTTATGGTGAAGGCTAATATATTTTCAATTTTGTCTTACAGGTAACCTTTGGTCAATTTTACCAACATTCTTATCAACTCACCATTAAAGAGAGCTTCCAGCCACTCATCTGTGTCATCTTTATGTTCTCGATCAATCTCTTTGAATTCTTTCAGGAGATAAGCCAAAGCATCAGCTGTACGACAATCATCATTTATCATCAGTGCTGTGTTGTAAATCTTGGAAATTGAAATAATAAATTTTCTTTCGTTCTGTGATCATGAAACAAGGATAGCAGACGAAAGCGTAAACACTTATTTCCAGTGTGGTCCCTTTTTATTGAGTGATTGTTCATACCTCCTCCTCCCACCAAAAGGCTCATTTTAACACACACCTGTGTGTGGGTGTGTTCCCAAATATTCTTAATCTATGGGTCTGACCAGATCCAAAATATTAACAAAAGTTTGCATTACATCATTATTAAATACTTAAATTCCAACTTCTTTTGGGAATATGCTCCTAGATTTTAAAAGGTGGGCCAATTATTGTAGACAACCCCCCCCACACACACACACATACATATACCTTCAAATGGGCCTGACATGCATACATTGGTCTGCGAATGGACTGCTCATAAATCATAGCCACTTCTCTGTGTAGTCTACTAATCCACTGTGTATAAGGATCACTGCCTTGGGTAGAAGGTACATCCATCAGCTGTGACAATTTATGTATCTTTTGTTTATCTGTTGAGATAAAAGCTACTTAATGTCAACGATCTGGGGAAAATTTGAAATGTACTATTTATTTAACTAAAAGAAATGTTAAACAGTAACTTACCAATGTGATTTCTAATGTGCTGCTCTATGTTTTTCATCACTGCACTGATAATGTTTCTAAATGGATCTTCCTTTCTTCCATGTGTCTCAATCTTGGCTAAGCATTAAAAGAAGTTTATTATTATTATTATTATCATTGTTATTATTACTAGATTGAGTAAAAAAGAATTAACTGAGGAAACAGAAATAAAGTTGCAGAATTCTGTTCAAAATAATTCTGAATGATTTTTCAAACAGTATTAATCACAAAATCTAATCATTCTTGGATTCCATGCAAAAGGTCATTGTTAGATCCTGACTGTGGCACTACGGTATGGCAAGATATTTACTATTAACTAAAAGGATTAGCCCACAGTTTGGCAAAAGTAGAGAACATAAAGTATTCTTAATGAGACCATATATGACTATTTTATTGTTTTTATTAGTATTACTATTCACATTAATAAACAAATAGAACTAAAGTAAATTCATAAATGTGTTCAGCAAATGTCAAAAGTTGCATTAATATCTTCAAAAAGTACATTAATAAGCCAACTGTGCCATATCCAGCCTAAAATCAGCCATACTATGATACTACGAGTAGTCAGATTAATATTTATCAACCAGAGTCACGACCCGACCTATTTGTGAGTCATTTATATTTATGGACAACAATGTTTCTTACAAGCAACCCTCCCCCCCATTATAGTGACCATGATGTGAGCAGTTATAGAGAAAACTGAACTCGCACGTTTTGATCGACGACGACGATCAACAGAATAAGTGTCCCGTGAACAGTAATTCCTAACGAAACCCTACTTTTTCTTTCATCATTTACGGTGCAGCTTATGTAATACACGCATAAGTAAAGCATTTTATTCATTTGAAATTAATGGATTCGTCTTTTTGTGTGTTAATATGCCATGCTGTACAACTACATAACTTAGTGCTATCATAATGTGCCTTTTCTTGATGAGGTAAAAAGTCTAACAGTTTGTTGTATAAACTGATCAGCCACACGTCACTGAATCTTAAAAGGGTCATCACCATCAAATGATGTTAAATTCTTTTATTTCTTAAATGTGATGTGTATAAATATATCTCATGAGTGGCATGATCAACACAAAGACATATCGGATGCTAGCAAGACGTAGTTTGTAAAACATAAAACAAACTCAGTCACCTTAGATCACTCTCAATTGGAGCAGGTATGATAGTGATAACCAAGTTTGTTGGACAGTATGATTAATATAGACTAACAGATCATTTAACCGTCTGGTCAAAAGTTAGTTGTATGTTCTGGATGTAAGACATTGTTCCTTGCCTACAATATCTCTACAGGGAAGATTTTAGTAATTAAATATGGCGAATGTTGCCCATTACAAATGATTACTTTAAAATAAACTGTTTCTTACACTTCTTGGAATAAACTGGAAAACGCATCCAGTAGAAAATTATAACACCCAGGAAGTTTTATATTCTCTAATTATAGAGTTACACAATCCAAATAAACCTTCATAAAGTTTGGATTGGGATTAATGCTTAAAATATTCACGGCAATAAAATTAACAGTTTGCAAATCGAACAAATAACAAAACATACTAGAAAATAGAATTGTAAGGAAATAATCGACCAGTGAGTGAATGGATTATTCATTTAGCCTTAGCACCTGGCCACACCTGTCATATATAGCCAGTGGGCAACTTTAAAAAAATGCGATGTGACAATGTGGCTTGTTAACAAACTTTTCCAATTCTTCTTTCTGGTTCTCCACAATAGAGATACCATCAACCGCATCGAGGTTTGTGAATAACGAGAGAATGTGTTTCTTTGCTCCAAGTACATCACGTGCATTGCCAACACCAACCGATGCAGTGAGGCCTACAATCTGAATAAGATAAAAACATGTTGATAATGATTCCTATATTAATATGGCTATTTCTATGCACAATCATATGTTGTGTACATCATTTAATAGTTTATTGAATAAAATAGATATTGATCAAAATAATTTTGTTATCAATATATAATTTTTATATTATTATTGTAACTGTGTTAAAGGTTGGTTTTGATTCTTGTATATGAACTCTTTATGAACAAACAACAGTTAAGTTTAGTCAAGATAAAATCTGATATTTAACTGTGATGGAAGTTATTGTCACCATAGTTACATGTCATAAACAAACAATAAACCATAACATGCTACCTGTGGCAGGAGATAATTTACATTAGCACACATAGCACTAGACATAAAGTAATATAGCTGCTGAACTACAATGAAATGTTTATCCTTTGTGCCAAAAAGATTGCATGCTGCACAATTCTTAATTTAAATAAAAATTAGAATTCCA
>Ga0256913_10001260_pt1 | contig 13064 bp, 9 predicted proteins | sample Axial_MatmetaG_FD_185970 | JGI IMG/M metagenome (GOLD analysis project Ga0256913, IMG submission 185970) | Deep-sea worm associated microbial mat communities from Axial Seamount, Juan de Fuca Ridge, Pacific Ocean - Axial_Mat | ecosystem: Environmental > Aquatic > Marine > Oceanic > Microbial...
TCGGCGGAGGTCTCGCCGGTTGCGAAGCCGCATACCGTTTACACCGGAAAGGGCATAAGGTTACTGTTTTTGAATCGGGGAAAATCGGTGGACAATTCGATTTGGCATATTTGCCACCCAAAAAGCAAAGTCTGAAAAAAATCGTTGATTATTACGAAGAATATTTGCGTGAAAACGGCATTGAGATAGTGAATAAAAATGCCGAACCTGCCGATATCGCCGGCTTCGACGAAGCTGTTATTGCCACCGGCTCGGTGCCTGCCGTTCCTCCCGTCGAAGGTTTGAAAGATTATTTTTGGGCTGAGATTCTTGAAGATGATAAAACACCCTCGGGTAAGAATATTGCCGTAATCGGTGGCGGACTTATCGGAACGGAAGTGGCTCATAAGCTGTTGAAAAAAGGTAATAAAGTCTATATCGTGGAAATGCTCGACGAGATTGCCCGCGGCATGGAAATGATTGAAAAGAAAATGACGCTGATGAGCTTTAAATCGGAGCCTGTTGAGATTTATACCGGCACCACAGTGAAAAAGGTTTCGGGCACTACGATTCATCTGCAAAAGGGCGATGAAAGTTTTATGCTCGAAAATATCGACCATATTGTTTTGGCAACAGGAATGAAACCTTATCACCCCTTTGAACAGGAAGATGTTGATGTTCCATTGCACTTTATTGGCGATGCGCATCACGTGGGCAAAGCTCAGGATGCCATTTCGGAGGCCTTCGATTTGGTAAACCGTATCGGGTGATTCGGATGCCGTTTACCGGAAATCTATCAGGTAACAAAATGTAACTTACAAAATGTAACTTACAAAATGTTAGTTGGGATTTTGTGAGAATAAAAAAGGCTGTTCAAAAAGATAAACTCTTTATGGAAAGAAATTTTTGAGCAGCCTTTTATATAGGAATCGTACATTAAAGATGGTTTCGCCATTGAGCCCATTTTTCGAAGAATACATCATTAACCGCATAGAACTTTTTGTTTTTATCGTCGTTGCCTGCGTAAATCATATCTTTTTCGATAAGAGCGTTAAGCGCTCTGATAATTCCCGCCGACGAACCAAGTCGGTATTTCGATATAAAATCAATGGATGTGGGTTGATAAACTTTTGATTCAATTGCAATTGCGTTAAGCAGCTGCCATTGTTTTAGCGGCAAAAGGTCACGAAACTTCATAAAAATACTTTCTTCGTCTGATAATAATTCGGCAGCTGCTTTTTTCCACAGATTTTGTGTAATTACTTTTTCCGGCATATCATATATTCTGCTGCATAATGCTTGCACATAATACGTATGTCCATGTGTCCATTCCAATATTTCCGTTATTATTTCTTCGCTTATTTTCTTTTTGCCTTTTGAGAAATGATTGATAATAAACGGAATATATTCCTCTGCGGGAATTTTCTTAAGAAAAATAAATTTTGTGCTACGAAAGAATGGTTTTGCGGGATTTGAAAACAAATCCGACATAAGATGTGTGCTGCTGCCCGAGAAAATGAAAATTACATTATTAAGCTTTTGAATAAATGTTCGTAGCCATATATCCGTATTATTCTCCGGATAATTTAGTATTTGCTGAAATTCGTCAATAGCGATTACTATCTTTTGGGGTTGATTTTCAAGAAAGTTAAAAATAGACTCAATGTAATTATTATCAGAAGGAGTCGTAATGTTTATATTTATTTGAGGACTTCCGGTGAGCGGATCAAAACTTATATTCGGTTGTAAGGATTTGATGAACTTCCATACTTTTTTGCCAAACGAGCTTTTTTCGGGAACCTTTGATGCAATTGCAGTTGTAAGTTTGTTTAAAAATTCTCTTCGGTTTGTGGTAGCAAAAATATCAATATCAATTCCGATGTATTTTGATGGCATTATGTTAAACAAATGTTGAATCAACAGTGTTTTTCCCATTCTTCTTTGTGATATAATTGTTGTGGAATTCCCGTTTTTTATATTTGTCAGCAATGTGTTTATTTCATTTTTTCTATCGCAAAAGTAGTCGGAACCAAAATATGAATTAAGAGCAAAAGGATTAAAATCTTTGTTCATAACAAAATTATTTAAATGAACTGCAAATATACAAAATATTTTCATCAGGTAACAAAATGTAACTTACAAAATGTAACTTACAAAATGTTAGTTGGGATTTTGTGAGGATAAAAAAAGCCGCTTTGATAAAAAGCGGCTTTTTATTTTGAGACTAATTTCGGTTTACGAGTGACCTCCGACTACAATTCTCATAATTTTGAGATTGAGAGCAAAAAACAAATACATTTGTTTTATGAGGCAGCGTCTCCAGAAAAGAGTCATTTTTGAAGGCCTTGTAGCGTAAGAATATTCGCTGTAAGGCTTGTTTTGCAATCTTTCGTGTATTGATGCCATAATATATTGAAATTTAAGTTATTATTCTGATTTATTCGGGGATGAGCGACCATCCGAGACGAGCTTTTGCTTTATACAAAAACATATAGTGCATAAAGAGTTTCATCCAGTGTCCGGCCAGACCGACTACTCCGACGGTTTTGGAGATATCGCGACCGTATTTCGGATATTTTTCCCAGTCGGCCACAATGGGCATTACGGTCATAGTAGCTGCCTGTCCGCGGGTGAAACCGTAGCCTGCCGAAACAATACAAGCGGCTCCCATACGCACCATTGATGCTTTGTGAGGATGGTCTTTTTTACCGGTTTTAATCCTGTGCACAATGTTTTCGGCTACCACTTTACCGATTACGCCCGAAGGCATTCCCGTACGTGGCGGTGTGGGGAAAATTTTAGTGCCGTTGGGACTTTCCATTGGTTTACTCATGGTATGAGGTGGTGCGAAAGCTATACCCGAAGCATAGAGATTTTCGTATGCCGGGCTTTGGTATATCAATGGCCAGTCGGATGCTTTCCATTCCTCGTAAGGCTTGGGTGTATAATCGGCATCCACTTTCATCATACCGTTGGCGGCAAAAACCTTGGAAGTAATATCTTCACCGGCCTTGTCGAAAGCTTTTATTTGCGCTCCGGCAAATCCCGGGATAAGCATTGCAAAGTCAAATTCCTGTTCGTGTTTTGTACCGTCGAGAAGTTCGTAGAAAGCTTTTCCTTCTTCGACTTTGTAAATTCCTGCTCTCTTTATCCAGCGGATTCCGTATTCGGCAAGGATGGACTCCGTGAAAACCTTGGTGGGAGTGATATAACCTCCGCGTCGAACATAAGCACCGCCCATTCCGAAATCACCGAGTTCATACTCATTGGTAATCCAGATAATGTCGGCCATTTTGTGAAGCTTTCGTTTGTCAACTTCGAAGGCAATGTTGAGAGCATATTCGAAAGCCGCTCCCTGACAGGTGGCCATCGGGTGTCCGGTGCCAATCAGAAAGGTCTGATGTTCACCGTTTTCCATCTTTTCAAAAGACTTTTCGAGTTTGTGCCATGCGTGATAAGCATGGTCGTAAGTACAAACCGATTCGCTGTAAAGATCCGGACCCAATCCTGGTGTACCTTTGAAATTCAATGTAGGCCCGGTGGCGTTTACAAGAAAGTCGTAATCAACTTTTTCGGTTTCTCCCTGACGCCCTTCCTCCACATGCTCGATGGTTATATAACCGCGGTCGGAACTGCTGTCGCCTTCCGGATGAACTGATTTTGCCAATGCTTGCTTAAACTCAATGCCCTTACGTTTGTAAACGGGAGCAAGCTTGAATTTAACCTGATTGGGTTCCATAAGACCCACTCCAACCCAAATGTTGGAAGGTACCCACTGGTAATTTGAATTGGGACTCACAACAACTACTTCATGAGCTTTGCCAAGTCCTTTCTTTAAATAAAGTGCGGCGGTATGACCCGATATTCCCGCACCCATTACTACTACTTTTGCCATAATAATTAATATAGAATTGTTTGTTTCTTCATTCGAAAACGCTGCCGGATTTAATATAACAGCCTGATGATAAGTGTTAAATCAGATTGCAAATATACAATAAATATTATTAGGTAATCTAATACCTTAATATTTTTTTATTAAAATGATAAAAATCATAAATCAAAAACAATAGAGAAATGTATTAAAACGTAGAAATAAAAATGTATTAAAACGTGGAGATAAAAAAGGGATATTTTCAATTTACCGGTTGATATTTTTAAACTTTCCCGATACGGTTATCAATTAAACAATCATTTTTATTACTTTTGCGCTCCTTGTGGTGGTGTTATTGCCGTATTTAAAATGATATACAATTATGACAAAGTTTTTTATATATCTCCTTTTTGTTTTTGCCGTTGCGGTAACTGCTTGTAATACAGACGAGAAAAATAAAATTTCAACGGTAGAAAATCTGAAAAATCATATTGAAATACTTGCATCCGATTCGCTTGGCGGAAGGGAAGCCGGTACCGAAAACGAAATAAAAGCCCGTGATTATATTGTTACACAAATGAAGGCCATGGGGTTAAAACCGTATTTCGGTGATAGTTTTTTTAAATCTTTTGATTTTAAGGACGGAGCCGATTATAGCAAGTCAACGCTGATAGTCAACGGAAAATCCTTTGATGTGGGTACTGATTTTTATCCTTTGAATAAATCGCGCAGCGGTGAAGTCGAAGGAAGTATTGTGGATGCCGGTTACGGTATTATGTCGTCGAAGCCTTCACATAACGATTATCCCAACCACAACATCCTTGACGGAAAGATTTTTCTGATGGAGATGTCGGTGCCCGGCGGTGCCGGTAACTGGGAGAGTTATGCCGAAGTTGCCGACCTTGACAAACGTATTGAGCTGGCATCGAAATTCGGTGCAAAGGCTGTCATTCTTATCAATAGCGATTCTACATTCGACGACCCTCGTAAGATGATTTCAAACAATCCGGGACGCACGGCGATACCCGTGATTGTTGCAAAAAAATCTTTGGCAGCATTTCTGAAAGATAATCCCGGAGCGGAAGTATCAATGAATGTATCGGTTAAAAAAATCGATAAAACCGGTTATAACGTGGCCGGTGTAATTGACAACGGAGCATCCGCAAGCATAATCATCGGAGCGCATTACGACCATCTCGGAATGGGAGGTGAAACCTCGCGTTACCACGGACCTCCTGCCGTTCATAACGGTGCCGACGATAATGCCTCGGGCGTGGCTGCCGTTTTGGAACTCGCACGCCGGTTGAAAGATAAAAAGCTGAATTACAACGTTTTGGTAATGAATTTTTCGGGAGAGGAAAAAGGCCTGCTCGGTTCATCGGCTCTTATCCGCCAAAATGAAATAGATAAAGACAGCATCCTTTGTATGCTGAATTTCGATATGGTAGGGCGAATGGATTCTGCTCTTGACCTGACCGTTTTCGGAACCGGTACAGCCTTGGAGTGGGATTCGGTTCTCGGTCTTGTAAAATATGATACGCTGAATATCAAACCTGCTCCTTCCGGAATCGGCGGCAGCGACCAGATGTCGTTTTACCTCGACAGTATTCCGGTTTTGTTTTTCTTTACGGGTTTTCACAACGATTATCACACACCTTCCGACGATGCGGATAGAATTAATTATCAGGGAATAGAAATGGTGGTTGACTATGCGGCCTCGATTATCGAAAATCTTAATGATTTCGACGGGCTTACTTATCACAAAGCCAAAGCCCGTACTTCGCATAAAGGCAATTACCGTAAAGGTCCCACCCTCGGCATTGTTCCCGATTACGGTGGTACCGGCGAAGGGCTTACGGTGCAGGCCGTACTCGACGACCGCCCGGCCGCCAAAGCAGGGTTGCAAAAGGGTGATGTCATTATAAAAATAGGGGATACGGAAATAAAAGACATTTACGATTATATGGATGCCCTGAAGAAATGCAGCAAGGGCAAAAGCTATGAAGTGGTTATATTAAGAAAAGGAGAAAAATTAAATAAAAAGGTAGAACTTTAATAATGTTGGGAAACAAAAAAATAGCGGTTATCGGGGGAGGAAGCTGGGGAACGGCTCTCACCAAACTTCTGCTTAACAACAACGAAAAATTGGGGTGGTGGATAAGAAACAAATCTTCCATCGAATATCTGAAAAAGAATAAAAGAAACCCGTCGTATTTGCCTTATGTGGAGTTTGAAACCGAGAAGCTGGATTTGTCCGGTGACCTTGGCTATTTTGTTGAGAATTACGATATTTTGGTTTTTGCCATTCCATCGGCTTTTTTGGATAAATCGCTTGAAGATGCAGGCAATCTGAATTTCGACGGAAAAATTATCGTCAGTGCCATCAAGGGTATTGTCCCCGAGACAAATCAGATTGTTGCCCGGTATTTCAAGGATAAATACGGTGTTCCGTTTGAGAATATAGGAATCATTGCCGGACCCTGTCATGCCGAGGAGGTGGCAATGCAGAAACTTTCGTACCTTACCATTGCTTTTTTGCAAAAGAAAAAGGCTACTTTCTTTGCCAAAAACATTGAGACGTGGTATATGAAGGTGAAAACATCCAACGATATTGCGGGCACCGAATATGCCGCTATGCTGAAAAATGTTTATGCCCTTGCCAACGGCATCAGTATCGGGTTGGGCTATGGCGATAATTTTCAGGCGGTACTGACGGTAAACTCCATGAAAGAAATACGCCGTTTTCTGAAACAGGTTTTTCCCCACTCGCGAAAAATTGTGTCTTCCGAATATTTCGGCGATCTTTTGGTAACGGCATATTCACAGTTTAGCCGTAACCGCCTTTTCGGAACTTATATCGGCAAAGGATATTCGGTAAAAGCAACCATGGCCGAGATGAAAATGGTGGCCGAAGGTTATTATGCCATCAAATGCCTTATGGAAATAAACAAAGAATATAAGGTTAATCTGCCCATTGCCGAGGCCGTTTATAATGTGCTTTACGAAAACGTAAGCCCTGTTGTGGAAATGAGAATTTTAACGGAAATAATAAATTAAAAATCAAAATTTTAAAATTAAACACGATGAGAAAACTATTATTTACATTAATGCTTTTTATCCTTGTGGGTCAGGGAGCAAAAGCTGTTGAGCCTGTATCTCCCGATGAAGGTATGTGGCTTCCCATGTTGGTCGAAAGACTCAACTACGTGGATATGAAAAGAGAAGGTCTGCATCTTACGGCCGACGAGTTGTACAGCATCAATCATTCGAGCCTTAAAGATGCCATTGTTTCCATGGGCTTTTTCTGTACCGGCGAATTGGTTTCCGACAAAGGGCTTTATCTTACCAACCACCACTGCGGTTACGGTACCATTCAGGCTAATTCTACCGTTGAACATGATTATCTGACAGACGGTTTTTGGGCAAAAACCTATGACGACGAGTTGCCGATGGAAGGCCTCACGGTTTACATTCTCAATTATATGGACGATGTTACCAACGCTGTTTTGAAGGATGTTTCGGATACTATGAGCGAAGAAAACAGGGCACAGACCGTTCGCAAAGCCATATCGGAGCTTAAAAAAGAAAAAAGCGAAAAAGGCAAATACCGTGTTGACATCAAACCGTTTTTTGCCGGCAACGAGTATTATATGTTTGTGTATCACCAGTATAAGGATGTAAGGCTGGTGGGAGCACCGCCGGAGTCAATCGGTAAGTTCGGTGGCGATACCGACAACTGGATGTGGCCGCGTCATACGGGCGATTTTTCCATGTTCAGAATCTACACGGCTGCCGACGGTTCGGCAGCAACGTATTCCAAGGATAATGTTCCGTTAAAACCGGCTCATTTTCTGCCTGTTTCGCTGAAAGGCGTTAAGAAAAACGATTATGCTATGATTTGGGGTTATCCAGGTTCCACCGACAGATATCTTACATCTTACGGTGTTGAAGACCTGCTTAACCGTAAAGCTCCGACCATTGTTTCCATCAGGGATGTGAAACTCAAAACCCTGAAAAAACATATGAACAGCGACAAAGCCATCCGCATTAAATATGCCGCCAAATATGCTCAAACGGCTAACTACTGGAAATACTTTATCGGACAGTCGAGAGGATTGAAAAGACTTCACGTTATCGACAAGAAAAAAGCCATTGAAGACAGGTTCATAAGATGGACCGAATCTTCTCCCGAAAGAAAGGCAAAATACGGTGATGCACTGAATTTAATAGAGAACGCTTATAAGGAATTGTCTCCTTATACGGTGCCAATGGAGTATTATCAGGAAGCGGTTTTTCAAGGTCCTGAGTTTATTTTTTACTCATTCAGGAGCTATTCGCTCTATATGACGTTGGCCACGCAGGATTCAAAGAAAAGCAAGGAGGATAAAGCAAAATTCGATGAAACCATTGAATCCGAAATCGAAAAAATAAAAGGAAGCATATACGAGCATTTTAAAGACTATGACCTCGCCACCGATAAGGATTTGTTTATCAATATGATGACATTGTATTTCAAAAACGTGGATAAAGAATATCAGGCTTATTCCATGGATAAAAAAGACAGAAAAAATTATCTTATCGATTATGTGAACAAAAAGTTCAAAGGTGATGTGAGTAAATGGGCTGATTATGTTTATTCCAAATCAATCTTTGTTGATTCGGTACGATTGAAAGCTTTCCTTGAAAACCCGACTCTCAAAGCTTTAGTAAAAGACCCGGGTTTTTCCATTACAACAGACATGATCAGAGGCATTCGTTCGCTTTATTCAAATATAAGTTCCGTAGATGAAAACCTGAATAAGGGCAACCGCCTTTTTATCGACGGCTTGCGTAAAATGGATACCGGTAAAAAATATTATCCCGATGCAAACTCCACATTGCGAATGACTTACGGAACCGTTCAGGATTATTATCCTGCCGATGCCGTACATTATAATTATTTCACAACCCTTGCCGGAGTGATGGAAAAAGAAGACCCGTCCAACGATGAGTTTATCGTTCCCGAAAAACTTAAAGAACTTTATGAAAAGAAAGATTACGGTCCCTATGCCGATGCCGACGGTACGATGCATGTCTGCTTCCTGACAACCAACGATATTACCGGAGGTAATTCGGGAAGTCCCGTCATTAACGGCGACGGACAGCTTATCGGTATTGCTTTCGACGGCAACTGGGAAGCCATGAGCGGCGATATTTTCTTTGAAAACAAAATACAAAGAACCATTAACGTTGATATTCGTTATGTTCTTTTTATCATCGATAAACTGGGTGGAGCAAAACACCTTGTTGATGAAATGACCATAATTAAATAGTAAATTTTGTGGAATTGAAAGAGGCTGTTTAAAAAGACTTTTTTCTTTTTGAACGGCCTCTTTATTTAAAATAAATCTTATGGAAGGTTATCTGTCTAAAATCCCGAAAGCGGAACTTCATATTCATATTGAAGGAAGTTTTGAGCCTGAGCTGATGTTTGAAATTGCAAAGCGCAACAATTTGAAAATCTCTTTTAATTCCGTTGAAGCACTTAAAGCGGCTTATAATTTCAACAATCTTCAGGAGTTTCTCGATATTTATTATCAGGGAGCGGGCGTGCTTATCACCGGGAAAGATTTTTACGATCTGACTTACGCTTATCTGAAAAAAGCCGCCGCCGATAATGTGGTGCATACCGAAATTTTCTTCGACCCTCAGACACATACCGACCGCGGTATTTCTTTCGACCCGGTGATGGAAGGCATTACCTCGGCGATGGAAGACGCTGAAAAAGAGTTGGGTATCACTTCCTTTCTGATAATGTCGTTTTTGAGACACCTCAGCGAAGAAGAGGCGTTTAAAACCCTCGAGCAGTCTTTGCCGTGGCGTGAAAAGATTTTGGGCATAGGTCTGGATTCGAGTGAGGTGGGAAATCCTCCTCAAAAGTTTGTAAATGTTTATGCCAAATGCCGTGAGATGGGCTTTAAACTTATGGCTCATGCAGGTGAGGAGGGTCCGGCCGAATATGTAAAAGACTCTCTCGATCTTCTGAAAATAGACCGAATCGATCACGGGAACCGTTGTCTCGACGACCCTGCTCTTGTTGACAGAATTGTTGCCGAAGGCAAGGCTCTTACCGTTTGCCCTCTTTCCAATTATAAGCTCAGGGTTGTGAAAGATATGAAAGATCATCCGCTTAAAACAATGCTTGATAAAGGATTGAAGGTAACGGTTAATTCCGACGATCCGGCATATTTCGGAGGCTATGTAAATGATAATTTCAGAGCGGTTCAGCAATCGTTAAACCTCACAAAACAAGATATTAAAACTCTGGCTGTCAACTCGATAGAAGCGTCGTTCCTCAGTGAAGACAAAAAGCGTTATTGGGTTGAAGAGATAGAGAAATTCCACCGTAATTATTCATAGGAATGGCCTTGATAATAAACATCGAAACGGCAACAGCGGTATGTTCGGCAGCATTGGGACGTGACGGAGAAGTGATAGCTTTTCGCGAAACCACCGAGCCTAATTCGCATTCGCTTATGCTGGGCACTTTTATAAAGGAGGTGCTCGAAGAAGCCGGTATTACCTCCGCTGAGCTTGACGCCGTAGCGGTAAGCAGCGGCCCCGGCTCATACACGGGTCTTCGTATCGGTGTTTCAATGGCCAAAGGTCTGGCCTATTCTCTCAATATTCCGCTTATTGCCGTGCCTACTCTTAAAGCTATGGCAAACGGGATAAGACAGGATTACGGTGATGCCCGCTTTTTGATTCCTATGATTGACGCACGAAGAATGGAAGTTTATGCGGCGGTTTTTTTGGCAACTCTTGACGAAGTGGAAGCCGTAAAACCGGTGGTGGTTGACGGTGATTCTTTCGGTGATTATTTGCAAGAAGGGAAAACCGTTTTTTTCGGTGACGGTGCCGCAAAATGCAAAACCGTAATTCATTCAGAAAATGCGGTTTTTGCCGTCGGCGGCTTTCCGTCGGCGAGGTCAATGGCTCCTCTTTCCAACGAAATGTTTTTACACAATAATTTTGAAGACACCGCCTATTTCGAGCCGTTTTATCTCAAAGAGTTTCAGGCGAAAATTTCCAAAATCAAAGGATTGAGATAAAAACTTCTTTGCCCCGCAGTCGATAAAACATTAATCGCTATTTATAAACATTATAAATTACACCTCCTTCTTTGTCAATTGAGATAAAGACGTATTTTTACAGCCTTTTTTTAAAACCGTGTAACACATGCACAATATCAATAAGTTAATTAAAACAATAACGATATGAGTATAAGCATCATAGGACGCTCGATACAGGAATCGGCAACCTTGCGTCTGAATCAAACTTTCGCCATTTTAAAGGCCAAAGGAGAGCCGGTAATTCATCTCGGAGGAGGTGAACCCAAAAGCAAAGCCCCCATCGACGCCATTACGGCAATAGCATCTCACCTGAACACCGGTGAAGTCCGCTATGCACCCGTTGACGGTACCATCGACATGAAGAAAGCCGTGATACGCTATACCATGGAACATTACAACCGTCAGGTGGAGCCTGAAAATATTGTGGTTTCCAGCGGAGCAAAACAGGCGTTAATGGTTGCACTTCAGGCTATTTTAGACCCGCAGGACGAAGTGATTTTCACGGCTCCTTACTGGGTTTCGTATCCCGAAATGGTGAAACTCTGCGGTGCCATTCCGGTGCCCGTTGTTCCCGAAGACGGCACTTTTACACCGCGTTTGCAGGACATCGAACAAAATGTAACTTCCTACACAAAAGCCATTATCATCAACAGCCCCAACAATCCTTCGGGTGCCGTTTATCCCGCCTCTTTTATCGCCGAAATAGTTGAATTCTGCGAAAAGAAAGGTATCTATCTGATAATGGACGATATCTATCATCTTTTGGTTTACGGCGGTAAAACCGTCGCCAATCCTTTCGACTATGTAAAAGATTTTTCGGATAATTCCAAGCTTATCATTATCAACGGAGTGTCGAAAGCTTACGCTATGACAGGCTTCCGTATCGGCTGGGCTATTGCCAACAAAAAGCTCAGCGAGGTGATGGCCAATATTCAGGGACATCAGACTTCCGGACCGTCGGTATTGCTTCAGAAAGCAGCCATCGGTGCCATCAACGGAGTGCAGTCGAGCATACATGCTTTGAGAACAACTCTCGAAAACAACCGCAAGGTGCTGGTGGAACAGCTCAACGCCTTTTCGGGACTTCATCTGCTGCCGCCCGACGGTACTTTCTACACCTTTGTGGATTTCAGCGCTTACGAAAAAGATTCCACCAAGCTCTCCAAATTCCTTCTGGAAAAAGTGAGGGTGCTTACCATGCCGGGTGTTGAGTTCGGTATGGAGGGATTTCTGCGTATTTCTTTCTGCGGTGGTATCAAAGATATTATCGAAGGTATCGAAAGAATGAAATGGGCTATCGATCCCGATTCGCCCAACGAATTATATATCGGTGAACGTAAACTGGTTCGCGACTGGAATTAAACATTGATTGTCTGTTAGTTGCGGTATAATGTGCATACCAAAGCAAAATTGCGGAAGCACAGACAAATAATAATTTTAAAACGAAAATCATTAAACTATGAAATATCTCGAATTTGATACTCCGGCCCTCAAGCATGCCGGTGTTCTGAAATCGGACTACGGCCTTGAGAATCACGGTTTGGTTCATCTCGATACCGTTTACTGGAACCTGCCGACTCCGGCACTCGTTGAGGAAGCTGTTTTCAGGGGTGAAGGTAAGCTGGTCAACGGTGGAGCATTTCACACCTATACCGGAAAATGGACGGCACGTGCCGCCAACGATAAATATTTTGTTAGAGAAGAAAGCACCGAGGATAAAATCGACTGGGGAGAATATAACCGGCCGATGACACCGGAGAAATTTGCCGGTCTTTTTGCACGTTTGCAGGCATACTGGCAGGGAGAAGAACTCTTTGTTCAGGATCTTTATGCCGGTGCTCATCCCGAATATCGCCTGCCCGTCCGTATTATTACCGACAGGGCCTGGAGTGCGCACTTTGCACGCAATATGCTTATCTCCGAAAACGATATGGCAAAGCTCAAGCAGTTTGTGCCGGATTTCACCGTGATGGTTGCTCCCAAATTCAAGGTTGACCCGCGAATCGACGGCACCCTCAGCGAAACGGCTATCGTTGTCAATTTTGCCAAGCGTATTGCCATTATTGCCAACAGCCAGTACGCAGGCGAAATCAAGAAAACCG
>Ga0256913_10001261_pt1 | contig 13063 bp, 12 predicted proteins | sample Axial_MatmetaG_FD_185970 | JGI IMG/M metagenome (GOLD analysis project Ga0256913, IMG submission 185970) | Deep-sea worm associated microbial mat communities from Axial Seamount, Juan de Fuca Ridge, Pacific Ocean - Axial_Mat | ecosystem: Environmental > Aquatic > Marine > Oceanic > Microbial...
TGGAGATAAGGTAACTTTTGGATATGGCAACATAGAAAACATTATAAACAGTGGTAGCACCGTATATGATGATGTTCGCTCAAATGCTATTGAGGCTATCTTTGTTTACTCATGTATGGCAAGAAAAATTTTAATGGGCAAAACTATCGCTGTTGAGCTAAAACCACTAAGCACCATAGCACCTGTAAGCGGTTTTTTTACATACGGTGAGTTTTTTTGCGATTGCCCCACCTCAAATAAAGAGCTCTTAAATCAAACTATGACAATCCTTACTCTAAGTGAATCAAAAACGATAAAACCCACAAAAAAGTTTTCAGATTTTACATATATAAAAAATGAAAGTTCTACTATTAGTGCTTTTTCACACCTTATATCTCAAACTACAAACGAGCTTGAAGAGATAAACAATCTACTTGAACTAAAAGTTAAAAAAGAGGTTGAAAAAAACAGGCAAAAAGACAATCAAATGTTACAACAATCCCGTTTGGCACAGATGGGTGAGATGATAAGCATGATAGCTCATCAATGGAGACAACCTCTAACTGCGATAAGTGCAACAGCTATCTCTATAAAGTTAAAATCTGAGCTAAATAAATTTGATAAAGATTACCTTTTAGAACAGGTATCAAAGATTTATGAGTATGTGCAACACCTAAGTACGACTATAGATGATTTTAGAGACTTTTTTAAACCCGACAAAAGCAAAGTTGAGACAAATTACTGCAATATCATAAAAAGTGTTTTAGACATAATCAAAGTATCTATAAAAAATAGAAATATTGAGCTAATTATGGAAGTAACTTGCAAAACAAAGTTTTATCTATATGACAATGAACTAAAACAGGTGGTTTTAAATATAATCAAAAATGCCGAAGATGCTCTTTTGGAGAATAAAACAAAAGACCCATATATAAAGATAAAAACTATTAACAAAGACAATAACTATATTTTAGAGATAAGCGATAATGCAGGTGGTGTATCTGAAGATATTATAGATAATATATTTGATCCATACTTTTCAACAAAAACTAAAAAAGATGGAACAGGGTTAGGGCTTTATATGAGTAAGATAATCATAGAGGACCACTGCCTTGGAAAATTAAGTGTTAGAAACAGCGATGTTGGAGCAGTTTTTAGCATCATACTTGATGGTACCTCTGATAATAATGATTAAAAATTAATCACTCAACTGATTAATTAAGTATAATTTATATGTATAATTTTGGCAGATAAATTATAAGGAAATTATGATGAAGAGATATCTTCTTACTTTTTTAGCATTACCAACATTTGTATTTGCTGAGGATAAACTAAGTGGTGGTGATACTGCTTGGATGTTAGTTGCTACAGCTTTTGTTATGTTGATGACACCCGCTGGGTTGGCTCTGTTTTACGGTGGTCTTACCCGTTCAAAAAATGTTTTAAACACTATAGGGATGAGTTTAGGTGCTTATGCAGTTGGTACTTTGGTATGGGTATTGATCGGTTACTCTATCGCTTTTGGAGAGGGTGACTTTTTTGGTACAGGTAAAGTTTTACTAAGCGGTATCACAAGCGATACTTTGAGTGGTACTATTCCTGAACTTCTTTTTGTTGCATTTCAGGGAACTTTTGCTGCTATTGCTGTTGCGATTGCCAGTGGCTCTATGATAGAGAGAGTTAAGTTTTCAACCTTTTTAATCTTTGGTGCATTATGGATTATTGCTGTTTATGCTCCTATAACACACTGGGCATGGGGTGGTGGTGAGACTCTAAACTTTGGTGAAATGGATTTTGCCGGTGGTACAGTTGTGCATATAAATGCTGGTGTGGCTGGTTTTGTGTAGCTATGATACTTGGAAGAAGAAAAGATTATGGTAAAAGTGCGATGAAACCTTTTTCCCCTATCTTAGTAACTCTTGGTGCTGCACTTTTATGGTTTGGTTGGTTTGGATTTAATGCAGGGAGCGAATTAGCTGCTGATGGTGTTGCAGCAAGTGCCTTTTTAGTTACAAATGTTGCAGCTTCACTTGGTGTTATAGGGTGGTTGCTAGTTGAGTGGTTTGTTTATAAAAAAGCCACGATAGTTGGTGGAGCTTCTGGTGCTGTTGCTGGTCTTGTTGCTATCACCCCTGCTGCAGGTAGTGCAGGTGTCAGTGGGGCTATTATTATAGGTCTTGTTGGGGGAGCTTTAGGTTTCTTTGGCGTATCCAAACTCAAATCTATATTTAAAGTTGATGACTCTTTAGATGCATTTTGGGTTCATGGTTTAGTTGGTATATGGGGTTCAATCGCAACTGCTATATTTATTGCAGACTATGCGATGCCAGAAGATTACAATCTAGTATCCCAACTTGTTGCTCAATTTAGTGCTATCGGTTTAACTGTTATTTACAGTGCTATAGTTACAACAATTGTATTTTTTATAGCCTCTGCACTAACAGGTGGTGGTAGAGTTGATGAGGAAACTGAAGCTCGTGGTCTTGATGAAGCGATTCATGGTGAAAAAGGTATCAACTTATAAAAGTTGATTTTCGCCATAAATATGGCTAAAATGTTAAAATTAAATTTGGAGAGATATTATGAAAAGAGTAGAAGCAGTTATTAAACCTTTTAAATTAGAAGATGTTAAAGATGCATTGGCTGAGATTGGTATAACAGGTATGACAGTTAGTGAAGTAAAAGGTTATGGTCGTCAAAAAGGGCATAGTGAGCTTTATCGTGGTGCTGAGTATGTTGTAGATTTTTTACCAAAAATCAAGATGGAGATGGTAGTTGATGGTAAAGATGTTGAGCAGGTTGTAAACACTATTGTTGAAGCTGCAAGAACTGGTAAGATTGGTGATGGTAAAATATTTGTCAGTGATATTGAGCAGATCATTAGAATAAGAACAGGTGAAACTGATACAGAAGCTATATAAATTGATTAAAATTTAATCATATTTTGTTTTACAATCATATTTTTTTAGATAGAATTAACCTTAAATTTTAGAATAAGGGTAATTATAATGTTAGAAGCTGATTTTAAATACATAATTGACACTTTCTTTACACTCTTTACTATGGTGCTTATCATCTTTATGGTTCCTGGTTTTGCGATGTTAGAAGCTGGATTGGTTCGCACAAAAAATGTCACATCTGTTCTTACAGTAAACACTATGATATATGCAGTCGCATCTATGATGTTCTTGCTTATTGGCTATAAGTTTGCTTTTGGTAGTTGGGATAACGACTCTATGAGCAAATGGGCTGCATTTTTATTTCAGATGGCATTTGTTGGTAAAACTGTAAATATTATGAGTGGTGGGGTAAGTGAGAGAGTTCGTATCATCCCATTGATGTTTTTTACAGTTGCAATGGCATCTTTTATATATCCCACAGTTGTAAATATCACATGGGGTGCAAACTTCTTAAGTGGGACAATGTTTGATATATCTGCTATGCATGATTTAGCAGGTTCAACCGTTATCCATTCAACTGGGGCATGGGCATTACTTGCTGCTATTATCATCATAGGACCAAGAAAAGGCAGATACCTTAAAAATGGAGCAATAAGAGTTATACCTGCTTCAAATATCCCCCTTGTAACACTTGGTGCTTTGGTGTTGTGGATAGGATGGTTTGGGTTTAATGGTGGAAGTGTTGGTTCAATCTCATCAAAAGAGAGTGCCGATATGGTTGCCCTTACCATTATGAATACCAATACTGCAGGACTCGCAGGAGCTATTGTCGCAGCACTCATCATGTATGTAAGATATAAACTTTTTGATATCACAATGATACTAAATGGTGCTTTAGGTGGGCTGGTAGCTGTAACTGCTGGACCTGATCTATATGACATCTATACACCTATCATCATAGGCTTTGTTGGTGGAGCTTTGGTTGTATTTGCTGTGCCGTTGTTTGACAAGCTTAAGCTTGATGACCCTGTTGGTGCGTTGTCTGTTCACTTGATAAATGGTATCTGGGGAACTTTGGCAGTTGGGATTTTTGTAAGTGATGTCTCATTCATCGATCAGTTAAAAGGTGTAGTAGTTGTGGCTATATTTGCATTTAGTATCTCTTTTATTACACTCTTTATCATAAACAAAATAAGTAACTTTAGAGCTGAAGATGATGTTCAAGTTGAAGGTTTGGATGTCAACGAGTGTGGTGTTGAGGCATATCCAGAGTTTAAACGAGCAATTTAGTATAATTTTTTGTCTTGGCATGTGAAAATTCTAACATGCCAAGGGTTCCGTTTAACATATATATAACATTCATTTTGATAATATCTGCTCCATGATTATCAGACATACTAACTCTTTTCTTTTTTCTATTTTGTTTCATACTTTTTTAGCAGTATTGATTTTTTTTTCATGGAAAAATATATCATCCAAGCAAAACAAAAGTGAGAGTAAAAAAGTTCTTGTAAAACTATGTTGCGTTGCAGAAAAAAAACCCACACCTAAAATCGCACCGATACCAAAACCAGAAGTTAAACAAAAGCCCAAACCCAAACCTAAACCTAAACCAATAATAAAAAAGAGAAAAATCAAACCAATAAAAAAGATTAAACCTCAACCAAAACCAAAAAAAGTTCAAATACAAAAAGAGATAACAAAAACACAACCTGCAATAGTTGTTGATAGCCCCATAGAGATAAAACAAGATAAGGATGCCAAACAAAAACAGATAACAAAAGATTATTTAGAAAAAAACATCATCAAAATCAGGCAACTTATCAGTGATAATCTCTACTACCCTAGAAGTGCAAGAAAAAGAGGAAAAGTTGGAGAGGTAATAGTAAAATTTAAACTCTTAAAAGATGGCACTGTAAAATATATTGAGGTGGTCTCATCTAAAAGTGATATACTTAGCAGAGCTGCTAAAAAAACTATACAAAACTTATCAGGAGAGTTTCCAAAACCAAAAGAGGATTTGGTTATAAAAGTACCGATTGCTTATAAGCTAAAATAACTTAAACCTTACTCTTAAAGTTCAAAATAAAGTTCCAACTCCTCAAGTGTATGAAGGTTTTTATTTTTAAAGTTTTTGCTTTGCACAGATAACTCAACTCCACTATCTTTTATAAAATCAATACTGTTTATCTCTTTGATATTTATAGCAACATCATCCTGTGCCAAGATAAAAAAATCATCTCCATGTATGCGAAATATCATATATTCAGATTTTATCTCCTGTAAAACTTCAGCGATACTTCTTATAAGATCGTTGCCCTCTTGCCAACTTTTTGAATTGTTATATTGCGATATGTTATGAAGTTCAACAAAATGAATCTGTTTAAAACTCTCACTCTTTGTTGAGAGTATGGTGTTTAGATAGTTATCATTATACACTTTTGTCAAAGGGTCTTTAAAGAAGTAGGCAAAGCGTGCTTTTTCCATTGAAGATTTTGGAAGTTGTGTTGTTGCATCTATTTTTACATCTTTTAGAGCAACAAGTGCCGCATCTACTACATCTGGGTGAAACTGCTTTTTCTTTAGAGATATCATCTCAGCAAAAGCCTCATCAATCTCTTTGTGTTTTTTATATATACGATCTGTGGTCATAGCATCAAAAGCATCTGCTACTATCATGATATGCCCCAGAGTTGATATCTCATCACCTTTGAGACCTTTTGGATACCCTTTGCCATCATATCTTTCATGGTGAAGTACCATTATCTCTGCTAACTCTTTATAGATATCTATACCCTTTAAAATATCGTAACCGTTTGTTAGATGATCTTGGATCAATGTATACTCAAGCTCATTAAACTTTCCAGGTTTCAAAAGGACTGAATCTGGTGTCATAATCTTACCAATATCGTGTAGCATTGCAGCTTTGTGAAGATTGTCTAAATCATGATCACTTAGATTCATCTCTTTTGCTATCATAACAACATATCTAGCAACTCTTTTTGTGTGACCTGCTGTGTAGCTGTCTCTTCTCTCAATCATATCAACAAGAGTGTAGATGGTTTGTTTATAGTTTTCAATCTGTTTTAGTCGAAGTACTTCTGCCTCTTTTTGTTGAAGTATCTCTTTGGTTATATCTTGAAAATTCACAACAACTGCACTAAGATTATGGTATTGGTCATAATATGGAAAAAACTCTATATCCATGTGCCTTTTACCAAGCATCTCAAAATTCATCTCTGAGATATAGTGGATATTTAAGCCATTCATAGACTGTAATATATTTTCTTCAAGTGTTTCTTTGATCCCTTTGTGTGGAAAAAGCTCAAAGATAGGCTTTCCAACCGTATCACCATGCTCTTTACCAATAGCATTTAAAAAAGCGCTGTTTGCTTCAAGAATCCGACTGTTTTTATCAACAACAAAGATAAAATCTGTAGCTGAATCAAACATATTTTTATATTTTAAAAGGGTGTCTGCATTGTCTTGCAGTTTTTTTAAGTCACGATACGATTTTATAGCATTATATACTGTAGATTTAAGCTTAGTATTTGTTAGTTCTGTTTTATCTTTATAGTCATTTATATCGTAAGAGGTGATAACCTCTTCCTCTGGTGCCAAACCTGGTTGCCCTGTTCTTAGGACTATACGAACTGTATGGTTTTTTAAATCATTTCTGATATATTTAACCAACTCCAAACCAGCATTATCACTCTCCATAACAACATCTAGCAATACAAGGGCAATCTCATCCTCTTTTTGCAAAATCTCTTTTGCTTCTTTGGCACTGTAGGCATTTAAAAAACGAAGGGGATGGTTATCAAAACTAAAACTTCCAAGCACTAACTCGGTTATGGCATGTATTGATTCTTCATCATCAACAATCAACACATGCCACGGCTTTAAATCTTTTTTCTTAGGTTCTTTAGAGGCTTTTTTATTGTTTGCAAACATAAAACCTGGCATATTATTTTCCTATCGGCAAGGTAATATTAAAGTGTATCCCCTCATTAACTTTACTAGTGACTTCTATATCACCCTCAAGTTTTTGAACTACTAAGTTATATACAACATGCATACCAAGCCCTGTGTTGCCTTCAACACGATTTGTTGTATAAAAAGGATCAAATATTTTACTGAGATACTCTTTGTCCATACCAACACCATTGTCGCTATAATCTATAAGCATTCTATCATCTTTTTTCTTAATTTCAATAGTTATCTGTGGATTTTCAACCCCTTTAAAGGCGTGTGTTAGAGAATTTAAAATTAAGTTGTTAAAAATCTGCACAAGTATATCGGTATGAATTCTCATATATAAAGTTTCATCTATAAGAAGTTTTACATCTACATCTGTTTTTGTAAATTTATGGTGCAATGTTAAGAGTATATCATCCATTAACTGTTTTAGATTTATATTTTTGAGATTAGTATCGTTTAGATTGAGTGATAATTGTTTAAAATCTCTAATAAGTTTAGCAGCATGGACGAGATTTTTGAAAATAATATCTGCTGTTTGGATACTATCTTTGAGATATTTTTCAAACTCCTCCTCATCCATAATCTCATTTTCATAGTCAGATTTTAGTTGTTTTGTCTCATCAACAAAATGACTTATAGCTGTAATACTTAATCCAACAGGGGTATTTATCTCATGGGCTATACCACTAACCAAAGTGCTCAACGATGCCATCTTTTCAGCTTCTACAACCCTTTTTTGAGAAGCTTGAAGCTCCATTGTTTTTTTCTCAATCTCTTTTTTAAGTGCTTTTGCGTATGCTAAATTTCTATGGACAATATATACCAACAACAGCACAAAAAATAAGAGGGAGATTTTAAGTTTCATAACATCTTTATGAAGAGTGTAAAGATATGGGCTTTTTACAAGCACAATAAAGTAAGCTACTACTACTTTTTTTTCAATATTTCTTATAGGGATAAACGATTTGATGTAGGAGCTGTTATCTGTTTGAATCTCTATGGCAAATGCTTTGTTTGTTTTGAGTTGCACACTAACTTTTTCTTGATACTCTTTTAGGTGGTTACTCATATAGTTTTGAACATCTTTGTTGATAATTTGTTTATTTTTTATCGCAACATAGTTTGGACTCTCTAGTGTATCTGTATATGTCTCATTTAGGGTATCTTTAAATAGCTTTTTAATTGAGAGCTTTTTATCTACAATAAAACCTGCATCTACAAACAAAGTGTTTTCAAATGTCTCTTCAAATGCTTTTGTACTGATAGATATCTCAACACTACCCAAATACTTTCCATACTCATTCCACATCGGGTAAACATAGCGAAAGCCATCTACAACCCTCCCCTGCTCAAATCCAGATATCATCCTATGATATTTATTGACATAAAAAACACTATATCTTACATCACCGAGATTATCCCCATACTTTTCTATTTTATGCATTCGCAAAAAACTCTCATTGTTTTTAAGATGAAAATGTAGCTGTTTTATCCCTAGCCTCTTTGCATGAGCATATATCGGTTTTATAATATTTAAAAGTTTTTCTCTTTGTATATCTTTATTTGTGTCGTTTATATCTTCATAAATATCAGTTATTTTTTTATTTTGTTTTATCTGATAAAAAAGTGTTTTGGAGTCTTTTTTATACATATTGTAGATAAATTTATACTGCACAAATGAGTTTTCCATCTTTTGCTCAAGATGGTGAGCAGTACGCTTTTTTAAATCATACGATATCAAACTGTATCCGATACCATAAATAGCAAAAAACAAAAGAGCCAATAGCAGATAATAAAAACGCTCTACAAAACTGTTTGTTTTCAATCTAATCCTTTTGGAAGTGTTATACTAAAATGAACACCTTTACCCACTTGAGATTTAACACTAATAGCACCATTTAATTCATGTGTAACTAGATGATGGACTATCTGCATCCCTAAACCACTTCCACCATTATTCTTTTTTGTTGTAAAAAACGGTTCATATATTCTACTTAGATCTTTATCACAAATACCAGAGCCATCATCTTTATAACCTATCTTCAGATCATCACCTTGCAAAGTCGCATCTATCTCAATAGTGCCACTTTGCCCCTCCTTAAAGGCATGAGTTAAAGAGTTCATAATCAGATTTATAAAAATCTGTGAAAAATAACCAGGGTATGAGTTAAGCATAATCTTTGAGTCAATCTTGTTTAATATTTGTATATTTGTATGTTTTACCCTGTTGTGAAGTGAGTTTATAATCTCATCTATATACTCACCTAACTCAAACTCATACTTTTGCCCACTGCTTTGATCAACAGAGATTCTTTTGAAGCTTTTAATTACATTTGTCGCATTTAAAAGATTTAGATAAACTATATCAGCTGTTTTTTCAACATCCCCAAGGTAGTTTTCAAAATCATCTTGTGACATCTTTTGTTCATCATATAGCTTTCTGAGTTTTTTTGTTTGATGGAGGAAATGGCTCATGCCAGTAATACCAAGCCCAATTGGTGTACTCACCTCATGGGTAACACCTGCCACTAATGAACCTAGAGAAACCATTTTTTCACTCTCTATGAGATACTTTTGCATCTTATCTAACTTCTCAAGCGCCTTTTTTAACTCTTTGGCTTGGTCTTGTGCTTTCATGATATAACCTTGTATTTAATTGTATCAAATATTTTCTAAAAAACAGATTCCTGTTATAAGTTGTAGTTTTTTCTCTCTTGAGAGTTTTTTTATAGCATATTCCATTTTACTAGCTTCACTTCTATCTTTGAGTTTTTTACTGTAAATGAGAGTTACAGGTCGTCTTGCTTTTGTATATTTTGCACCTTTATTGGATTGATTATGCTCATCTACTCTTCTTTTTAAATCTTTTGCGATTCCGGTATATAATGTTTTATCGCTACACTCAACCATATAAACAAAATAAGACATTTTTAGCTCCAAATCCATAAAAAAATTACACTCTAAAACTATATTATATTCAAAACAAACATAAATAATATTTATAGTGTAGTTTTGTAACAAAAGGGAAAAAAGTGATATTTAATTGCAGTAAATAACAAAAAGTTATATTATAATATTACATTTATATCACAAAACTATTATAGACACCTATATTTAGAGAAGGTTTATTATGCGAAAAAATACTATTGCCATAGTTGAAGACGATGAGATAACAGCATTAAACCTAAGTATCTCTCTAAAAAAACAGGGGTATGAAATCCTTTGTGTATGTGATGATGCAACACAGGCAAAGATAAAAATCCCAACTCTAAAACCAGATATTATACTTATAGATATATCTTTACAAGAGAGTAACGATGGGATAGAGCTTGCAAAAATTATTAAAAAAAAATATAACATACCCTTTATATACCTAACTTCATACAGTGATGATAGTATAATCTCTCAAGCTAAAGAGACTCAACCTTGTGGGTATATCGTAAAACCGTTTGACCCATCCTCTCTTCATGCAACTATGCAAATGGCAATCTTTAGACACAACTCTCAAAGCAACGAAGAGGAGTTTGCAAACTCTCAAGAAACAAATAAACTCCATCTTGAAAAACTTCTTCAAAATAAAAAAGTTGCCGATAGGTCTATTGTTAAATTTGGGGATGGTTACCATATAGATATCGATATGAGTGAAACATTTTACAATGACAAAAAGATAAAACTAACAAAAAAAGAAAACGCTTTTTTGAGACTACTAGTAGCTAAACTAGGGCATGTGGTAAGTTTTGAGCAGGCTATGGATTATGTTTGGGATAAATATGGTGCTACACAAAACAGCGTTAGAACTTTGGTGTGGAGACTAAGAAGTAAGCTTCAAACAGATATAATCAAAAATGCATCAGGTATCGGATATTATATAGAACTCTAATCTACCTCAATCTCCTCTACCCTTGATTTGATTAAGAAAAACCCGTTTTTATAGTCAAAATCTATATTTTTTGATTTTGCCATCTCCTCCATCTTAGCAGCTTCTTTTTGTAAAATCTCTATCCTAAAATTACCACTTGAGCCTTTTATACTGTGGGATAAAAGTGCTATCTTTGCATAATCTTTTTTACCTATGGCATGATCTAACTCTGGCAAGATTTTTCCCATCTTTTTTATAAAAAGAGTGATAAGCATTCTCAGCTCATCTTGGCTCAAAAGCAACTCTTTGCTTAGTTTTTTTATATCAAGCCCCTTTATGAGTGAGGTTTGCACACCATTTTTTATAAACTTCGATTTTTTTGTATGGTCCACTTTTAGATAACTCAAAAACACTCTTTGTAAATCTTTTAAAATTATCGGCTTACCTAAAAAAGCATCAAAACCACTTAAAAGTCCCCTCTCCTTATCCCCTTTTATCACATTTGCAGTCAATGCACAAACAGGTGTATGTTTTAATGATTTTTGCTTTTCATACTTCAAAATCTTTTTAACAGCTTCATTTCCATCCATTACAGGCATCTGCTCATCCATTAAGATCAGATCATAAGAGTTTTTTTTGTAAAAGTTAAATGCCTCAAGACCGTTTTGTGCCAACTCAAAACTAAGCCCATATTTTGCCAACAATATCTTGATAAGCTCTTGATTTGCTTCATTATCTTCAGCTACCAAAATATGCCCCCTAAAACCAATTTCTATACTCTGTTTATACTCTTTGGGTTTATATTTTTTAGTATCAAAAGGTTTAGGGTTGTGGATTTTGATGGGGATGTTTATACTAAACTTACTCCCCTTGCCCAAAGTTGATTCTAACTCTATCTTACCACCCATAAGTTTTGCAAGCTGATGTGAGATAGATAGCCCCAAACCTGTCCCGTTACTTTTGTGTTTTTCATAGTGATTTACCTGCACAAACGGGGTGAAAATATTTTCTATCTCATCTTGAGATATCCCTATGCCGTTATCCTCAACACTCACTCTCAACATCTCATCTTTTGATGATATATCTACCTTTATCAACCCATCTTTTGGGGTAAATTTTATCGCATTGCTTATAAGGTTTGAGATGATTTGTCTGATTCTAAGGATATCAGCATAGAGTTCACTCTCTAGTTTTTTATCTATGTGTAAATCTATCGTTATATTTTTACTTTTTGCACTTGCCAAAAATAGCTCTACGGCATGATGGAGCTCCTCATAAGGGGAAAAAATCTTTGGCTCAATTGTAAATTTGCCACTGCGAAGTTTTGAGAAATCTAATATCTCATTTATGATGCTCAAAAGAGTTTGTGAACTCTCTAAAATAGTATTTAGATACTTTTTATGCGTCTTGGATATATCCTCATCCATCAAAAGATTTACAAAACCAAGTATAGCATTGAGTGGGGTTCTTATCTCGTGAGACATATTTGATAAAAAATACTCTTTTGCCTGTCCCGCATTTAGTGCTTCTTGCCTTGCATCAATAAGCTTTTGAAAGATTGTATCTGTGTAAAACTTTAAAATTCCTCTAAAATTTTTATCAAAAATATATGAAATCTCATCAAAAAGTTCTTTTGAGTTTATCTTCTCATCATAGGAAAAATCAACCATTGCACGACGAAAATGACTACAAAGTTCAAAAAGCTCATCTGCACTTATCTCTCTATATTTGAGATAAACTAAAAGCTTCTGCATGACAGGGCAATTTCCTATCTCAACTTTACCTACAATCACATCCATAAAATAATCAAAAACACCACTTCCATACTCATCTACAAAAAATTTTAACTCTATTTTATGCTCTGATAATATCTCTTTGATTAGATCGTATGATATCCATAAAGATAAGATTTTATCTTTTGAAGTTGTAAAATTGTGGTGTGTTTTAGATAGGTTTGGTACTATTTCTTTCATAACGATATACTACCATGTAGAAGGATGCAACACAATTAAATGTGTTGCATAGTTAGATTAGTGGTGTGATTTTAGTATCAAAACAGTCATTTTGATATTGATAGCAACAAATCTAAAAAGTTGCCAAATTACACAAGTTCTTAAAAACTTTTGACCTCCAAGAGGTATCATTGTACCTGATTGTGGTGTGTATGATTCTATATGTTCTACATGTTTTCGTTCTGCCATTTTATATCCTTTGTTTTATTTTTTATCTTTTTTATTCAGGGATTAATGCCCAGCCTGGTTTAAGTTTTGCTTTCCAAATAAATGCAAAGTGCAACAGGTGTTTAACCCAGTGAGCAGCAAGTCCAATCTCACCAGTTGTACCA
>Ga0256913_10001262_pt1 | contig 13058 bp, 12 predicted proteins | sample Axial_MatmetaG_FD_185970 | JGI IMG/M metagenome (GOLD analysis project Ga0256913, IMG submission 185970) | Deep-sea worm associated microbial mat communities from Axial Seamount, Juan de Fuca Ridge, Pacific Ocean - Axial_Mat | ecosystem: Environmental > Aquatic > Marine > Oceanic > Microbial...
CATAATACTATATTCTATGATGTCTACTTTAATTTGTTCAATTGTTCCTAATGCTCTTGTAATAATATGCTTCTTAGGATGATTTTTTGCTTCACTTCTAGAAATCATTCCTTTATCAATTAGTTCTTCAACATAAGAATGATCTTTTGTTATTTGTTTTATATCTTTATTTGCAATATATAGACGTGAATCTCCTACATGACCAACATATAACCTATTATCTACTATTACCGCCAAAGTTAATGTCGTACCCATTCCGAGTAATGCTTTTTTTTCTACCCCTATTTTGTTTATTTTTTTGTTTATTTTTTGAAACGTATCTAAAATGAATTTCTTAATATCCTTTTTACAAACTTCGTCTTTACAACTTTCCTTAATAAAAGTAGTAGCAATTAATGAGGCTTCTTCACCAAAATCATGCCCCCCCATCCCATCAGCAACAGCAAATATACTAACATCTTTTTTTATTAAAGTTAAAAAACTGTCTTCATTATTTTCTTTAACACGCCCTATATTCGTCTTTGCACTATACTCCATCAATATAGCTCCTTCGTAATTGTCCACAGGAAGCATTGATATCACTTCCTAATTCTCTTCGTACTGTAACATTGATTCCGTTTTTCCTTAGTATACCACAAAAGCCTTCAAGATTCTTCTTTTTACTATAATTCAAATTGCTATCTTTTATCTTATTTATTGGTATAACATTTACATAACAAAGCATTCCATTTAGCATTTTTGCTAATTTAACTGCATGTTCATTACTATCATTTTCACCACCTAGTAAAGCATATTCAAATGAAATTCTTCTATTAGTTTTATTAATATAATATTTGCATGCCTCTAATACCTCAGAAATACTATATTTGTTATTTATAGGCATAATTTTACTTCTGTATAAATCACTAACTTCATGAAGCGAAATAGATAGATTTACTTGTAGTTTTAAATCAGCAAATTCGTATATTTTAGGAACAATACCACAGGTAGAAACAGATAATTTTCTACCTCCAATATTTAGACCATTATGATCATTAGCAACTTGTAAAAATAGCACTAAATTGTTAAAGTTGTCAAAAGGCTCCCCAATTCCCATAATGACTACTCTATCAATGTTTTTGTCAAGAAATTGATTGACTGTTATAATCTGCGCAATCATTTCACCTGCTGTTAAATCTCTGAAAAATCCAAGTTTAGATGACGCACAAAATTCACATCCCATTTTGCAACCTACTTGACTAGATATACATATAGAATGCCCATATGTATATTCCATAACAACTGTCTCAATTAGTTGATTATCTTTTAATTGCAATAAGAATTTAATAGTTCCATCTTTTGATTCCATAGAATCACGTATTTGAAGCATCCCAATATAATAATTACTATTTAAAAACATTCTATCTTTTTTAGATAAATTACTCATGTCATTAAAACTATAAATTCTTTTTTTATATATCCAATCATAAATAATTTTTGCTTTGAATTTAGATATATTATTGTTTAATAATTGTGTTTGTAATTGTTCTATCGATAAGTTTAGTATATCAATCATTTTCTTTCTCCATTAGGCAATAAAAAAAGCCCATATTATTTTCTGTAGGAAAGAGGTTTTCCATTTTAATAACTTTAAAATTATTTTTTTTTGTAAACCACTCAATCACTAGCTCATTTTCACAAGGTAATATTGTACAAGTTGCATACATTATTCTGCCTTTTTCTTTTATATATTTACTGCTGTTTTCCAGCAACTGTTTTTGTGTTTCTATTAATATTTCATTGTATTCATATTTTATTTTTATTTCTGGCCTCTTTTTAGATACACCTATTCCAGAACAAGGTACATCTAATAGTATTTTATCAAATTTACCATTAAAATGTACATCATTTAATGTCATATCTTTTGTATAACATTTTACATTTTTATTTCCCATTCTTTTAACATTTTTTTCTAATTGTTTAATTCTTGATTCATGAATATCACAAGCTACTATATTGCCTTTATTCTCCATTAGTTGAGAGATATATGAAGTTTTTCCTCCTGGAGAGGCACAACAATCTAAAATTTCTTCATTTTCTTTTGGCTCCATGGCCCTCACTATTTCCATAGCACCTTTATCCATTATAGTAAATAATCCTTCTTTATATAAATAATTATGAGAAGGATTTTGATTTCCTTTAATATATAAGCAATCACTTAGGGATGCTGATTCTACAATAAAGTGCTCTTCTTCTAATTTGCTTATTAAATTAGTTCTATTTATTTTTAAAGTGTTAACTCTTATAGCTGTTTTATCAAATATATTAAGTGCTTGAAGTATTTTTTCTAATTTATCATAACCATATTTTTTATATAGTTGATTAATTATATTCATATTAAAAGAATACTTTGTTGCTAAATATTCCTTTTTAGTTAATTGGCTAATATATTTTTCTCTATCTGTTTTTAGCTCCTCTGATTTTCGCAATATAGCATTTGCAAAATTTTTAGATTTAACACCTGCATATTTTTTAGTTAATGAAACTCCTTCATCACATATAGCAAACATGGGAATTCTGTCTAAAAAAATAATTTGATACATGCTTAGCGCAAGTATAACACGAACACTTTTGGAAATTTTATTATAGGATATATTTGATAAATTTTTAATATTATATTGTAGATAAATATAATTTTGCAATGTACCCATGACAATATTATTTACCAAACTTCTATCTTTATGATTTAAATTATTAAAATTTAAGTTGTTCTCTAATAAAATATTAGAATACTTATCTTTGTAAATAACATCGTATATAGTTTTGAAAGCTATTTCTCTTATATTCATCTTCTATTCCTTGATATTAATATCAATCTTACTAAACTTACTACCGACGCTAACGCAGATGCTACATATGTTAGCGCAGCTGCACTTAACACCTGTTTTATAGGCTTTATTTCATAATCACTTACTAAACCATATTCATTTAGTGCTTTAATAGCTCTTTTTGAGGCATCAAATTCAATAGGAAGTGTAATAATATAGAATAAAACAGATAATGCAAATAAAACAATACCGATATTAATTAATAAAGAATAAGACATAAATATACCAAGTATTAATAAAATAGGTCCTGTTTTAGAGCCAATAGTCGCAACTGGTAATATAGTTTTTCTAACTTTTATTGGGATATATTCTTCTTTATATTGTATAGCATGACCCACTTCATGGGCTGCCACCCCAATTGCAGCTAATGAAGTAGAATTATAAACATCTCCTGATAGATTAATTTCTTTTTTTTGAGGATTATAGTTATCGGTAAGTTTACCCTTAGTAATAGAAACATTTATATTTAATAGATTATTTATATCTAAAATTCTTCTCGCTATGTCTCCACCGGTATAATTTTTTTTATTATCAATTTTTGAGTACTTAGAGAAAGTTTTTTGAACATTTAATTGAGCCCACATTGAAATTAATAATGAAGGAATAATTAAAATTAAATAATATATATCCATACCTATATACATGTAGTTCTCCTATTATTCAAACACACTACCAATTTTAATGTTGTGATAGCACATTGATACTTCCATTTCCTTTTTATTGTCAAATTTTAGTTTTAAAATATTTAAAACTCCTACTTTACAAGCCACCGATATTTTTGTTTTTGAAGATTCTATAATTGTCCCTGGTAATTTATCTGTGGTAATATTTTCAAAAGACGCTAAGACTATTTTTAATCTTTTATTTAATAGGGTGGTATAACATCCTGGCCAAGGATTTAATCCTCTAATTTTGTTATATATTGTTATACAATCTTCATTCCACTTTATAATTCCATCTTCTTTTTTTAACATTGGAGCATATGTAGCCTCTTCATTATTTTGTTTAATTGGTGTTAAATTATTAGCATTTAGTTGTTCTAATGTATCAATAATTAATTCACTTCCTAGTATTGATAATTGATCATGCAATTTTATAAGTGTCATATCCATAGGTATCTTTAATTCTTTTTTTAATAGTATATCGCCTGTATCCATTCCAACATCTGTAAGCATAGTTGTAACTCCAGTTTTTTTATCCCCATTTATTATTGCTCTTGTTATAGGAGATGCTCCTCTATACTTAGGTAAAAGAGACGCATGAATATTAATACATCCATATTTAGGAATATCCAAAATAGCTTTTGATAAAATTTGTCCATAGGCACAAGTAATAAATAGGTTAGGATTTAACTCTTTTACTTTTTCAACCCATATACTTTTTTTTATATTATCTGGTTGCAAAACTAATATATCATTTTTTAATGCAATTTTTTTTATTTCACTAAAAGTAACTTGATTCCCTCTACCTCTTTTTCTATCTGGTTGAGTAATGCAAGCTACTATTTCATATTTGTTATTAATTAAACTTAACAACGATTGTACCGCAAAAGAAGGTGTCCCCATGAAAACTATTTTAAATTTCTTTATTGTCTTCTTCCTCCTCGTCACTAGAATCAAAATTAATGTATTCAACAACTTTATCAATAAATAGTACTCCATCAAAATGATCTAATTCATGGCATAACGCAACTGCTAATAATTCTGTCGCTTCAATAACTTTCTTTTCACCATTTCTATTTTGATAATTTACTGTTACTTTTTCCGGCCTTATAACTTTACCATAAACATCAGGTATTGAAAGACATCCTTCTACCTCTTCTTTTTCGCCTTCTGCATATGTAATTTTACCATTTATTACTTCTATTACGCCCTCTCCTGTGTCAATAACTGCCGCTCTTTTAAGTATTCCAACTTGAACCGCTGCAAGCCCTATGCCAGGAGCTTCATACATTGTTTCCGCCATATCATCAAGTAGTTGATGTAATTTGGAATCAAACTTAGTAACTTCTCTTGATATCTTTCTTAAAATTTTATCTTCTTCTTTTCTAATATTTCTTATTGCCATATTATCACCTATCTTATTTGTTATATCATTTCAATACCATCAATATCTATTGAGCATTTAACATTTTTAGGAAGCTTTTTATATATATAATTATAAAATCCTTTTAGCCCTTTTAATATTGTAGTACTATTATACCCTTTTATAATAATTCTGTATCTATATTTATTATTAATTTTATAAACTGGAGCTTTTGCGCTATATGAAATATTCATATCTGTATTCCCTAATATTTTTTCACATTTACTAGCCCAAAATCTTGCATCCTTTTCACTATTGCTTGAAATTAATACTTTCCCAATAATTCCAAAAGGTGGATACTCTAATTGTTCTCTTAATTTTATTTCATAATCATAAAACTCATTATAATCTTGGCTAATTCCATATATAATTGCGTGATTGTCCACATCAAAAGCTTGAATAATTGCTCTGCCTTTTTTATTCCCTCTACCCGCTCTACCAACAGCCTGAGTAATTAGTTGAAAAGCCCTTTCTTCACCATAAATACTAAAACTTTTTGTTAAAGCATCTGCAGATAATATTCCTACTAATGTAATATTGGGAAAATCATGCCCCTTTGCAATCATTTGTGTTCCAATTAATATATCTACTTTTTCATTTTTGAACTTATCCAATATCTTCATATGAGAATTTCTTAACCCAGTCGTGTCCAAATCCATTCTTAAAAAAGATGCCTTAGGAAATGTTTCCTGTATATATTCTTCAATTTTTTGAGTTCCGATGCTTAAACTAGAAACATTTTCACTTTTACAATTAGGACATATGTTGTTTAATTGTTTAATCTTTCCACATTTATGACATACTAATATATTTCGTTTCTTATGATATGTCATAGAAATATCACAACTATCACATTTTATTGTATATCCACAATCTTTACATATATAAATCGAATCATAGCCCCTTCTATTAATAAAGAGTAAAGTTTGTTCTCCTTTTTTTATATTATTATTAATTTCAAACTTAAGTTTCTCACTTAATATTTTATTGTTATTTTCAATAAGTTCCTCACGCATATCTACAACTGTCACTTTAGGCAACTCACTTCTTGATACTCTTTTATGTAATTCAATTACTTTACTTTCTTTTTTAAACAAATTATATGTATAAATAGATGGTGTTGCAGAACCTAATAATAATAAACAATCGTCAATTTTGCATCTCATATTTGCAACATCAATAGCACTATATTTTGGAGTAGTTTCACTTTTATATGAGTTTTCATGTTCTTCATCAATAATTATTAAGCCTAAATTATCAAAAGGAGCAAATAAACACGAACGAGCACCTAAAGCAATGGAAACTTTATTATCTTTAATTTTTTTCCATTGTTCAAAACGTTCAACTACAGAAAGCCTACTATGTAATATTGCAACATTATCATTAAATCTACCTAAAAATTGTCTAATCATCATCGGAGTAAGTGAAATTTCAGGCACAAGAATTATGACTTGTTTACCACTTTTAATAACACTATTTGCAATATTTAAATATATTTCTGTTTTTCCGCTTCCCGTTACTCCCTTTATTAATAATCTATCATATCCCTTTTTCTCTAAAGATTCATTTATGATATTAATAGCTTTATCTTGTTCAGCTGTTAATTCACTTGGTCTAAATGTATCAATATCTGATATTGGCTCTATCACTCTTTCTATTTCCATATCAAATATACTAATATATCCTTTTTTTGCTAATGTATTAACCGTAGATTTTGATATATTTTCATAATTATTCAAATCAGTTATTGTAATATATTCATAATCCAATAATAATTCAATTAACCTAATTTGCTTTTCATTGGATAATTCAAAATTTTCAATTATTTCTAATGCAAACGATGGACTAATATTCAACTTAACACTTCTTCTAACTTTGCTATTAACTACTTTATACTGTTTTTCAATTATTTCTATTTTAGATAAATCAAAACTAGGATTTTCACGTATAAATACATCTAATCTTATTTTTTTATTATCTATTAAAGCATATTTTTCTTTTTTAACTTTTGCTCCTGATGGAATCATTATATTTATCGCTTGGGAATATGTACAAAAATACTTATTTCTAATTTCTTTTGCTAATTTGAATTGCCTTTTTGACATTACACTTTCTTCGTCTACAATATTAATTATTTGTTTTAACTTATAAGTTCCTTTATCTTTATAATCAATAAAATCCAAAAAATATGCGAGTCTTATTGAGTTTCCCCTTCCAAAAGGAATGTTAACCCTAACTCCTGTTTTAACTTTATCTAAAAGATATGAAGGAACTTCATAATAATAAATTCTGTCAAAATTTTTTGTGGCATTGTCAATCAATAATGCTGCAACTTTCAAGTTTCTCTCCTCTTTTATTTCTAATTAATCATTTAAAATATCAGCTTTATTAAATTTCATTTCAAATACTCTTTCAAGGTATTGCCGTGATATAAAATAAAGTTCATCAATAATATCTTTGGTAACAGCTAATTTAAATAAAATTTTATCTTCACAAGACGAAATATATCTAATTACATCACATGCTTTTTCACTTATTATCATACCTTCATCGCAACAAACTAATCCACCTTCTTTAATAGAAAATTTCATGCTTTTTTCTTTTTTCCCACATAACGTACAACTATCCATATTTGGGGCAAATCCATTTAATGCTACCATACGCATTTCATATAAAACAGTAAGTAATTTCATCTCCACTTTATCTTTAGCTAACATATAAAGTGTATTAAGTAATAATCGTACTACATCTTCATCCGGCTGTTCTTCCATTACCGCCATACTTGCTATTTCCACATAATGTGCTGCATAATAAAATTTTTTTAAATCACTAGATATATTAGTATAATCAGCTATTATTGACGCATCCGTTAAAATTTTTCTATTTTTGGCTTCAATAATTTCAAAATTACCACAATATAGTAATCTAGTAGCATGAGAAAGTTTTGCTCTGACTTTTTTTACACCTTTAGCAATAACTGTGATTTTCCCTTTTTCAAATGTAAGTATCGTTAGTATCTTATCACTTTCTTTATAGTCAATACTTTTTATAACAATACCTTTGAATCTTAAATTGCTCATTTATCATTGTAACCTAAATTCTTAAGCATGGAATTAGAATTGCGCCAATCTTCTTTTATTTTTACCCATAATGTTAGATATACTTTTGTTCCTAATAATTTTTCAATATCTAATCGGGCACTTTTACCAATTTTTTTTAGCATTGAGCCTTGTTTACCAATTATAATCCCCTTATGAGATTTTTTTTCGCAATAAATTGTAGCCTCAATATCAACTAGATTCTTATTTGTTCTTTCTTTAAACGTTATTACTTCAACACCAATACCATGAGGTACTTCTTCTTTTAAAAATAATAACAACTTTTCTCTTATATACTCTGATACAACCACTTTTTCTGGTTGATCTGTAACTTCATCTTCTCCAAAATACATAGGCCCTTTTTCAAGATAATTAAAAATAATTTTTTCAATATCTTTTGTATTATCCTCTTTTATTATACTCATTGGTATGATTTCTTTGAAATCAACTAATTTAGAATACTTATCTATAGTATTTAGAACATCCTTTTTTTCATACTTATCTACTTTATTAATAATAAGAATTTTATTTGTTTGAACTTCATTTAAATTTGATGATATTTCAAGATCTTCACTTTGAATATTTCCTCTTATTGGTTCAACCATATATATAACTAAATCCACATCATTTAATGAACCTAATGCTTGTTTAACCATAAAATCACCTAATTTATTTTTAGGTTTATGAATACCTGGCGTATCCATAAATACAACTTGTCCTAATTCATTTGTTAAAATGGCTCTTATTGTATTTCTTGTTGTCTGTGGTTTAGGTGACATAATACTAATTTTTCTACCTGTTAAGTAATTTGTAAATGTTGATTTACCTACATTTGGTCGTCCTATAACCGTTACAAAGCCTGATTTTAATGTCATTTTTGTATTCCTTTCGCTTCATGAGTGAATATATTTGGCAACATATCACTTAATGTATATTCTTTATGGGCAATATTTCTATTGCATATTATTATTTTACCATCTTTTTTCATAAATTCGCTCATAACTTGTCTACACGCCCCACAAGGATTTGCATACCCATCAAAATTTCCCGTTATTACTATTTGAGCTATTTCTTTTTCACCTTCGGATATTGCTTTGAAAATTGCGACTCTTTCTGCACATATTGTAGACCCATACGCCGCATTTTCAATATTAGTGCCTGTATATATTTTTCCACTACCCCCTACTACAACAGCACCTATTTTTATCCCTGAATATGGGGAATAAGAATTATTTAAGACTTTATAAGCCAAATCAATTAGTTTTTCCATATAATTACCTCCAATAATCTAAATACAAGAAGTGCTATTGTGATTCCTAACAGGGCCCCAAATATCACTTCTAAAAAACTATGTATTTTACTTTCAATTCTATTTTCTGCGACCATAGCTGCTATTATAAAAGAAAATATAGCTGCATATATATTTTTTGAAATAATTGCGATTCCTGTTGCTAAACAAAATGCTATGGCACTGTGCCCTGACGGAAATCCACCTTCTAAATGTGTTCCTTTTTTTGTAATTTTTTTTATCATTATAACACTAATTGCCGTAATAATAACACTAAATATAATTAAATATAATGGAGAGTTATTTATAATTTGAATAACACTTTCCATTTCATATTGAGCTTTAGAATTAAAGACAACTATTCCCACCAAAATGGCAAAAGTTGTAGCTATTAAAACCGCTCCTGCTGCAATATCTTTTGCTATTTTTATTGCCTCATGGTTTTCTTTTGTTATTGCATCCCCTAATTTTTCAATTGAAGTGTTGAAAATTTCAGTAATAAATACTAATGTTACTGCTAATGCAATAAATAAAAATTCACTTTGAGTTAATTTAAAAAATAAACTCATCATTGAAACCAAAATAGCAGCAATTATATGAATTTTCATATTTCGCTCACTTTTTATTGCTGAAAAAATTCCTGTTATTGCAATATTAAAGCTTTTAGAAAGTTTACTCATTTTAATTTTCTTCATCTGCCATATCCTTCTAGGTTCAAAAGAATTTCTTGTTTCTCTCTCATTTTTCTTTCACGGCTAATCGTATCATGGTCATATCCTAATAAGTGTAACATCCCATGGGTTAATAAAAAAGCAACTTCACGCTCATAAGAATGATTATATTCTCTGGCTTGTTCAATAGCCCTTTCATAAGATATAATTATATCTCCTAAAAAAAGTTCGTTTTTTTTAGGTTCTATTTCATATTGTTCGTAAATTAATTTACCATTATGGTTTTCTAGCATAGGAAATGATAAAACATCTGTTGTTTCATTAATATTTCTAAATTTACCATTAATATATTTTATTCCATTATTATTCGTAATAACAATATTAACTTTAAAATTTAAGTCCTCATATTCTTTTATAAATTTATCTAAAATATTAGCTATACTTTTTATTTTTTCTATATAACTATTTTTTATAGCTAAATTATTATTAATTGTTATTTCTATCATCGATTATCTCATCCTTATTTGGATACTGAATTCTAGAATGAAAATATCCAGAAAATACTTTTGTAAAAGCACTCGCAATTTCATCCAAATCTTTTAGCGTTAAATCACATAAATCTAATTGTCCATCATCAAGTCGTTCTTTAATTAATTTTCTTATATGTCCTTCAATCTCTCCAGAAGATGTTTTATTCATTGATCTTACACTTGCTTCAACAGAATCTGCAAGCATTACAACCGCTGATTCCTTTGATGATGGTCTAGGCCCTGGATACCTAAAATCCTTTTCATTAACTTCTTTAATTTGTGAAGCTTTATGATAAAAATATTTTACAACTGTAGTCCCATGATGCTCAATTATAATATCCCTAATTGCGTGAGGTAATTTATGCATACGAGCTAAAGTCTCTCCCTCTTTTGTATGATTTGTAATAATGGTAGTGCTTAGTGTTGGAGTCATTTTATCATGTGGATTAATTTTAGATGTTTGATTTTCGGTGAAAAATCCTGGCCTGTTTAATTTTCCAATATCGTGATAATACGCTCCAACTCTCGCCAATAAGCCATTTGCTTCTATTGCCTTTGCACCCGCTTCAGCTAAATTCCCCACCATTAAACTATGATGATAAGTACCAGGTGCTTCTAATAGCATTCTATTTATTAACAATTTACTTGGATTTGATAATTCTAATAATTTAAATGGAGTAATAATATTAAATATACTCTCAAATACAGGTAAGAGGCCTAAAGAAATAATGGATGAAAGAATTCCCGCTGTTGCAATATATGAAAAATCAACCCATTGCGATTGTATTGGTTTATTAATTATTAAAGATAATGTCACAATAATAATGATATCTAAAAATCCAATTATAATACCTGAAGCTGCATATTTTAATCTATTATCTGTTTTTTGTACTAAATAAACTGAAACGATTCCACCAATAGTAACCATAATCATATAAACCACACTAGCTTCAAGCATGATTGTAAGGAGTATTGCTAATGGTATAGTTATAATTATAGCCATTTTATGGTTAGTTAACATACTTAATAGCATGGGTACCATTAAAACAGGTATCATTAAATAATAATTATTTGGTATAAAAAATGCAAAAAGGAATAACACCAGTATTACTAAATTAATCATCAATAATTGTTTAGGTGTTATTCTATAATCTCTTATTATAACAAATTTATAGGTGATAATAGGTAATAGCATAATGATTATGAAAATAAGAATATTTAATAAAAATAATAAATCCAATTTATTACTCAATAAATTCATATCGTTTAATAATCTTATAGTATTATCATTTACAACTTCACCTTTTGTAGTTAGTTTACTTCCTTTTTTTATTATAACTGGATAATTATTAATTGTGTTATTATATACTTTTTCACGTAGCAAGTTTGTACCATCTATATCAGATATACAATTAACCCTTAAAAATGTATTTGTTAATTGCTCACTAACAGCAATTAAGTTTGCATCTGACTCGAATTTTTTCATTTTATTATTCAATGTAATAGTATTTTGAAATATATTTTCAGCTACAATTTCTCCAGATTGAATTCCTGTAAATATAACTTTATATGTATTTTTAAAGTTTTCATATTCAATTAATGAAATGTTACTTAATAATGTCATAACTTGTGCTTCGTTAAGCATCATACCTTGATTTTTAACATATACAATATAATTATTTATAATAATATTTCTATCTTCACTAGTACTATAATCTGATTGAAAAGATAGTGATATTTTTGTTCTATATGTGTCTGTAGTATTGAAAAATCTTATAATGTCATCAAAAGCTGCATATGTCTTTTCATCTTTTTTTAGCACAACATTTTTCACTTCCTGTGAAGCTTCTTTAGCTTTTGTTAGAGTTGCAAATTGATCATAATAGTCACTTTGAATAATTGTATCACGTGTTGCTATATTTCTGTCATCCAAAAGCGGATTAATCGGTTTTAGTTTTAATCCTATCAACATTGTTATAATCAGTATACTTACCCCAATAATTATTGCAGATAAAATAAAGTGATTTCTTTGTTCTTTTTTTAAAATTTTTTCATTTTTCATTATTTTTTCGCCTTATTTTTGCCCCTTCATATCTATCGTATGCCTTGATAATTCTTTGGACCAATTCATGTCTAACCACATCTCTATGAGTAAACTTAGTAAAAACAACTCCCTCAACATTTTTTAGTATTTTTTCCGCTTCTATTAATCCTGATTTTTGATTAGACGGTAAATCAATTTGAGTAATATCGCCATTGACAACAACTTTTGAGCCAAAACCCATTCTAGTTAAAAACATTTTCATTTGATTAGGTGTAGTATTTTGTGCTTCATCTAGTATAATAAATGAGTTATCAAGAGTTCTCCCACGCATATATGCAAGTGGTATTATTTCTATTAATCCCTTTTCTTTATTTTTTAAAAAGGACTCACTACCCATAATTTCATACAATGCATCATAAAGCGGTCGTAAATAGGGATCTATTTTACTTTGTAAATCACCTGGTAAAAACCCTAA
>Ga0256913_10001263_pt1 | contig 13057 bp, 15 predicted proteins | sample Axial_MatmetaG_FD_185970 | JGI IMG/M metagenome (GOLD analysis project Ga0256913, IMG submission 185970) | Deep-sea worm associated microbial mat communities from Axial Seamount, Juan de Fuca Ridge, Pacific Ocean - Axial_Mat | ecosystem: Environmental > Aquatic > Marine > Oceanic > Microbial...
ATTTCAGAGAATAAAGTAGTTTACGGAATAAATACAGGTTTAGGCCCCATGGCTCAGTTCAAAATTGAGCCAGAGGAGCAATTGCAACTACAGTATAATCTGATTCGTAGTCATGCAAGTGGCAGTGGTACTCCCCTTTCAGAATTACATGTTAAAGCAGCGATGGTTTGCCGTTTAAACACTCTTTCTCAAGCCCATTCAGGAGTGCATCCTGACGTGGCTAATGTGCTTATTTCCATGGTTAATAATGATGTTACTCCTTTAATTCCTGCTCATGGTGGCGTTGGCGCTAGCGGCGATTTAGTTCAGTTGGCCCATTTGGCTTTGGTGGTGATTGGTGAAGGCGAAGTTTTTTACCAAAACAAAAGACGACCTACAAAAGACGTTTTTAAGGAATTGAATATTGAACCCTTGAAAGTACGTTTGCGTGAAGGTTTAGGAATGATAAATGGCACCTCCGTAATGAGTGGGATTGGTTTGGTTAATATCATGGATTCGTACCGTTTACTTAATTGGTCGATATTAACCGCTTCCATGATTAACGAAATTGTAGCTTCTTTTTCCGATCACTTCTCAGAAGAATTGAATGAAGTTAAGCATCATAAGGGTCAACACCAAATTGCTGCTGCTATGCGAAAAGCGATGGTTGACAGTAAACTGATTCGGAATCGGTGCGATTTCCCCTTTGATGGCACACTAAAAGGAAATGAATATCAACAAAAAATTCAAGAATATTATTCACTTCGTTGTATTCCTCAAATACTAGGTCCTATTCATGATACGATTGTAAATGCTGAGGAGGTTTTAGTTTCAGAAGTGAATTCAGTAAGTGATAATCCTGTAATTGATCACAAACGCAAAAAAGTATTCCATGGGGGTAATTTCCACGGCGATTATGTTTCTTTGGAAATGGACAAATTGCGATTAGCAATTATTAAATTATCGATGCTTTCGGAGCGTCAAACTAATTATTTGATGAATGATAAGTTGAATGGTATTTTACCCCCTTTCGTTAACTTGGGTAAAAAAGGTTTTAATCTTGGAATGCAAGGAGTTCAGTTTACAGCAACTTCTACTGTGGCAGAGAATCAAAGCTTGGCCACTTCGCTTTATGTGCATAGTATCCCTAATAATAACGACAATCAAGATATTGTAAGCATGGGAGCCAATGCTGCCCTTGCTACTGATAAGGTAATTGATAATAGCTTTGAAGTAATGGCAATAGAAGTACTTACACTAATCCAAGCTATTGAATATTTGAAAGTACAGGATCAGTTATCGAGTATTTCTCGTGAAGTATATGATGATATTCGTGCCATAGTTCCTGCATTTACTGAGGATACGAGCAAGTATCAGGAATTATCGGATATTAAAAACTATTTGAAAACAAAGAACTTGAAATTGATATAAAATGCAAATAGCTTTAGTAACAGGAGGATCTCGAGGAATTGGACGAGCAGTGAGTTATCAACTCGCCGCTGACGGCTTCCACGTATTAATAAATTATCGTTCGAACCAAGCTGAGGCAGAAGAAAGTTTGGCCGCTATTAAAGCAAATGGAGGAAGTGCTGAATTATTTCCATTTGATGTAGCTGATAAAAATGCAGTTCGTCGGGCTATTCAGAATTGGCAAAATAAGAATCAAGGCAAATTTATTCAAGTACTGGTAAATAATGCCGGAATAAGCCGTGATAATCTAATGGTTTTTATGAAAGACGACGAATGGTCAGACGTTATGACAACTAATTTGGATAGTTTTTATTATGTAACCAAAGAGCTATTGCAAGATATGATTGTAAACAAGCAAGGTCGCATTATCAATATGGTATCCCTATCAGGGATGAAGGGGCAACCGGGTCAAGTAAATTATTCTGCTGCAAAAGCGGCAGTTGTTGGTGCAACTAAAGCTTTAGCTCAAGAAATTGGAAAGAAAAAAATAACAGTAAATGCGGTAGCTCCGGGTTTTATCAGTACAGATATGACAAAGGAATTGCCAGAGAAAGAATTAAAAAAAATGATTCCGTTGAATCGATTCGGTAAGGTAGAGGAAGTGGCTAATCTTGTAGCCTTTTTAGCTTCTGATAAGTCAGCTTATATTACCGGGGAAACGATTCAAATCAACGGAGGTTTATACACATAAAATCTAACTAATATGGATAGAAGGGTTGTAATCACTGGAATGGGTATTTATTCTACCATTGGGAAAAATCTTGATGAAGTGAAGGAATCACTTTATAATGGCAAATCGGGTATTGGAATAGATTTGGAGCGTAAAGAATTAGGTTTTAGGTCTGCCCTAACAGGAATAATTGAGCGCCCGATTTTGAAAGGTATTTTACCTCGCCGAATGCGTATAGGACTTGCCGAGCAAGGTGAATATGCTTATGTGGCAACTATGGAAGCATTGAAAAATGCTAAAATTGATGAGGCTTTTTTGGAAACAAATGAAGTGGGAATTATTTATGGTAATGATAGCTCTGCAGTTTCGGTTATCCAAGCAGCTGATATTATTAGAGAGAAAAAGAATACTGTAATGGTTGGTTCAGGTTCCATATTCCAATCTATGAATTCAACAGTAACCATGAATCTTTCTGTTATTTTAAAATTAAAAGGTATTAATTTTACAATTAGTGGAGCCTGTGCTAGCGGATCACATTCAATTGGTATGGGTTATCTACTTATTAAACAAGGTCTCCAAGATTCAATAATTTGTGGAGGGGCACAAGAGATTAATGCTTTTTCGATGGGAAATTTTGATGCATTAAGTGCATTTTCAATTCGTGAAGATGACCCCACCAAAGCTTCTCGACCATTTGATAAAGACCGCGATGGTTTAGTGCCAAGCGGAGGAGCTGCCACTGTCATTTTGGAAAGTTACGAATCAGCTGTTAAGCGAGGAGCCCCAATTCTTGCTGAGGTTTTAGGCTATGGCTTTTCTTCCAATGGCGATCATATTTCCGTTCCGAATGTGGTTGGACCATCTATTTCTTTGGAGCGTTCGCTGAAAGACGCAGGCGTAAAACCAGAAGAAATTGATTATGTAAATGCACATGCTACCTCAACTCCAGTTGGAGATATGAACGAAGCCCAAGCTTTGGAGAATATTTTCGGAGAATTTAAAACCCCCATTAGCTCCACAAAATCAATGACTGGACACGAAATGTGGATGGGTGGTGCTAGTGAAGTAATCTATTCTTTGATTATGGCACAAAATTCCTTTATTGCTCCAAATATCAATTTCGAAAATGCTGATGAGTATTCAAAAAATCTGAATATTATTAGAGAAACAACAAAACAAGAGATTGAAACTTTTGTGTCTAATTCCTTTGGTTTTGGCGGCACTAATTCGTCTTTAGTAATAAAAAAACTATAATTAATTTTTTGATTTTCAGCCCTGTTCTTTGGCTTCTCTCTTGATTCTTAAATTCTTTTTAGTGAAATTTGTTATTTGTTTGAAATTAAACAATATTTATTACTTTTGCCCACGTTTTAGAATTGAATTATTAGGTACACACAGATTATGGATATAAAAAAAACCATCGACGATTTTTTAATTGATGAATTTGAATTGGAGCCTGAACAATTAGTTCCTGATGCAAATTTAAAGGATGATTTGGATATTGGAAGTTTAGACTTTGTTGATATCGCTGTTATTGTAGAAAAAGATTTTGGGTTTAAAGTTAAAAGTGAAGATATGGTTAACATCCGTGTTCTACAAGATTTGTACGACTATATTGAAGAAAAAACAGCAAACTAACTAAAGAAAACTTAATGCAATCCTGGAAAGGAGCCACTCGGGGAGGCCTGACAGGCTACAAATTTTTTATATTTAACTTACGCTTCTTCGGTCTTAACTTTGCCTATTTTCTATTAGCATTTATTGTCGTTTATTTTGTTCCCTTTGCCCCAAAGGCGAGTCGTTCCATTTATTTTTATTTTCGAAAAGTTCGAAAGCAATCAGCATTTAAAGCTTTTATAAATATTTTCCGAAATTATTATGTTTTTGGGCAGGTATTATTGGATAAAACAGCCCTCTTAGCAGGTTTTAATACAAAGTTTACTTACGATTTTGATGGTGAGTATCGGCTTCATGATCTTGCTAAGCGAAAGCAAGGCGCTCTTTTGGTAGGTGCCCATGCCGGAAACTGGGAAATTGCCGGACAGCTACTAGAGCGCATTGACACGAACTTTCATGTTGTAATGTACGAAGCAGAACATGAGCGAATTAAGAACTTGATGGATCATGTTTTGGTGAAAAAAAATGTTGACATTATCGCCATTAAAAATGATATGTCGCATTTGACGCGAATTAAGGAGGCTTTTGATAATAACGACTTTGTCGCTCTCCATGGCGACCGAGTTATTGAAGGAAGCAAGTTCATTCTCTGTGATTTTTATGGTAAAAAAGCCGCCTTCCCTACGGGTCCATTTTATATTGCCACCAAGTTTCAAGTGCCTCTTCTGGTTGTTTCAGCAATGAAACAAAGTCGACGTCATTATCATTTCCACGCCACCGAACCCAAAATATATCCTTATATGGGAAATCCTGAAAAAAGAAAAGAACAAATGCGTTTAATTATGCGCGATTATATCAACGGAATATCAGCCATGCTTGACAAGTACCCATTGCAATGGTTTAATTATTACGAGTTTTGGGAGGAACAGAAATCCTCTAAAACAGAAGAATAAGTACTCCTTTCATCGATTGATTTCTTTTTGATTTATCGTGAATTATTTTGGCAAATTATCTTCAGTCATACACTAAAATACTGTATTTTTAGACCTTAATCAACTTGCTTAAAATTGCTAGCTTGATAATTTATTATTAGGATTTTTGTATGCACGATTTATTAAACAAACCCATTATTGATTTTATTCCTCAACGAGCACCTTTTGTGTTGGTTGACCATATTTTGGAATGCAATAGCGATTTTACTTTAAGCAAGTTTAAAGTGGAAGAAACCCATTTGTTATGTGTTAATGGAGTTCTCCAAGAGGGTGGTTTGGTTGAGAATATTGCCCAAACAGCCGCTGCGGGTCATGGCATTTTTATGCATTCTCAAAACAAAAATGTAGTGCGTGGTTTCATCGGTTCTATTAAAAAATTAAAGATACAATCTTTACCAAAAATAGGAACTGAATTAGTTACAAAAGTGGAAAACCTGAGCGAAGTAATGAATGTAAATATCATTAAAGGAAGCGTGAGTGACCAAAAGGGTAATTTATATGCAGAATGTGAAATGAATATTTTTTTGGAAAGCTAATGACAAAGAAAAACACACTGGTAGATATTTGTGAAACAAGAATTCGTTTTAGCGAAGTGGATTCCATGGGCATTTTATGGCATGGAAATTATATAAAACTTTTCGAAGATGGAAGAGAATCTTGGGGTCTGAATTTTGGGCTGCATTATATTGATGTTTATAAAAATAACGTTGTAACACCTATTGTACATACTTCCATAGACCATAAAAAAGTTTTAAAATATGGAGATACAGCCATCATCGAAACAGAATATGTTGACACAGTAGCAGCTAAAATAAAATATAAATATCGCATATCGCGAAAATTAGATGGCCAAATAGTGGCCGTGGGTGAAACAATTCAGGTTTTTACCGAAATAAATGGCGATTTAATTTTATCGCCTCCAGAATTCTTTTTAGAGTGGAAACGTAAACACGGATTGATAGATTAACAATGATGAAAAAAGATGTTTTTGTAATTGCCAATCAGATAGTCTCGGCTTTAGGGGTTTCCTTGGAGGAAAATATGCATCGTATCGAATCTAAGAAAACAGGGATAAGTCTTATAAGGAACCAGAATTTATCAAATGAGCCTCTCTATTGTGCTCCTATTAATTGGACGCGAATGGAAGCTTTATTCACCGAATATAATTTGTCTAAGGATTATACACTGTTTGAAAAATTAATGATTTATACAGCCAAACTTACATTTGCTGATCTAGATATTGATTTATCGGCAAAGGATTGTTTGTTTGTGATTTCCACTACTAAAGGAAATATCTCATTATTAGATGATAACTTGGCGGCAAGTTATCCTTCAAATCGTATTCATTTATGGGCCGCAGCAGAAGCTATCTCCAATTATTTTGGAAATCCTAATCCACCTTTAATTGTTTCCAATGCCTGTGTTTCGGGGGTCGTTGCTATTAATTTAGCAACTTCCTTAATTTCATCTGGTAAATACAAAAACATTGTGGTGCTTGGAGGTGATATACTTTCCAAATTTGTGATTTCTGGTTTCCAATCCTTCCAATCACTAAGTGCTGGAGTATGCAAGCCCTTTGATGCCGACCGCGACGGCCTAAGCCTAGGTGAGGCTGCCGGATGCATGCTTTTAAGTTCCGAAGCAAAAGGTTCAAAAATCAAAGTTTTAGGTGGCTCAACACATAACGATGCTAATCATATCTCGGGGCCATCACGCACTGCTGAAGGATTTTATTATGCAGCTACTTCTGCAATAAAAGCATCTAACTTAAATATTTCAGATATCGAATATATCTCGGCTCATGGCACCGCAACTCCTTATAATGACGAAATGGAAGCCATTGGGATTGGTCGTTTGGGTTTGCAAAAAGTACCCGTACACAGCCTAAAAGCCTATTGGGGACATAGCCTTGGAGCAGCTGGTATTATCGAATCCATTGCTCAAATCGAATCTATGCGAAAAAAGATTCTTTTACCCACATTGGGATACGAAAAACATGGAGTGTCTGAACCAATTAATGTAATATCAAATACCAAAGAAGCCTCTGTTCAATATGCCTTGAAATTGGCATCAGGCTTTTCAGGAGTAAATTCATCAGTGGTTTTTCAAAATATGGAGGGTAAACGATGAGTAGAATTAGTAGTCATATCCGTATTGAAGATTTCAAAGTTTGGAAAAACGGTGAATTAATTTTGGATTATAATGAAACAAGAGAACTGAATAAATTTCTTAAAGCTGTATATAAACTTTTGGGAATGAAGTATATGAAGTTCTTTAAAATGGACTCTTTAAGCAAAATGGGATTGATAGGAGCTGAGCTTTTACTCGACCAAAATTCGCTAATGGAGAAGTATAAAGCCGAAGAAATAGCTGTAGTATTAGCAAATGCCTCAGCTTCACTAGATGTGGATCGTAAATACTACAACACCATTAAAGATGCTGAGAATTATTTTCCCAGTCCAGCATTATTTGTATATACTTTACCAAATATTGTTTTGGGCGAAATCTGTATTCGGCACGGCTTTAAAGGTGAGAATGCTTTCTTTATTCAGAAAGAATTGGACAGCGATTTCATATATGATTATAACGAAGATTTATTACTACAAAAAGACCAAAACGCAATCATAAGTGGTTGGGTGGAAGTGAATGCTGATAGTTATAAAGCAGTAATGTATTTAATTGAAAAAGAGGAAGGGGACATAAAACACCTTCCGAATAATATTAAAAGCTTATTTTTGACACAAAACTAAATAATACATAAAAACATGGATGAATTAATACAGAAACTAAAAGGAGAGATAATAGAAGTTTTAAACCTAGAAGATATTGAACCAGATGATATTGACGAAAAGGACTCTCTATTTAACGATGGTTTAGGCTTAGACTCAATTGATGCGTTAGAACTGATCGTTCTTTTAGATCGTAATTACGATTTAAGACTTGAGAAAGATGAAGAAGGAATAAAAGTATTTTATTCGGTAGAGTCAATGGCAAAGTATATCACCGCGCATAAGAAATAGAAAAAATAATTTTGCAATGGCAGAACAACGAATTGTAGTCAGTGGAATGGGTGTTGTGAGTGCTCTTGGCAATCATGTTCAAGCACATTTGGATGCTTTACGTACAGCTAAGCATGGCATTTCCATGACCAATTATTTGGAGACTATTCATAAGGACCGATTTCCTGTGGGCGAGATTAAACACAGTAATCAAGAGCTAATAGCTTTACTGAATTTACCAGAAGGGGCTTATTCAAGAACAGAGTTGTTGGGTTTATTTGCTGTTCGTCAATTATTGGATAGTGTAAATTACGAAATGGATAATCGAACAGGCCTGATTTCAGCTACTACTGTAGGGGGGATGGATCAGAGTGAGCATTTTTTCGAAGACTACTTGAAAGGCTTGAATTTAGATTACGCTCGCCGTCACCCTCTTGGTGAAAGCACCGAGTTTATGGCCTCTCAAGTAGGAATCAAAGCATTTCGAACAACATTAAGCACAGCCTGTTCTTCTTCTGCTAATGCCATGATTTTGGGTGCTCGGCTCATTCATCAAGGAGTTTTAGATAAGGTAATTGTGGGGGGCGTTGATGCGCTTTCTAAGTTTACTGTCAATGGGTTCAACAGCCTAATGATACTTGACAAAGAGCATTGTAAACCTTTTGATAATGAACGTCAAGGATTAAATCTAGGAGAAGCGGCTGCCTTTTTACTTATTGAAACCGAAGAAAGTGCTCGAAAGGCAGGACGTAAAATTTGGAGTGAGTTAAAAGGCTATGCCAATACTAATGATGCATACCATCAAACAGCTTCTTCACCCGAAGGTGATGGTGCTTTTGATGCAATGAATCAAGCTTTGCAAAAAGCAGGATTGCAAATGTCGGATATGGACTATGTGAACGCACATGGAACAGGTACTGCCAATAATGATTTGGCAGAGTCGCGTGCTTTGCAAAGATTGTTTGGAGATGATAAAATCCCATTTAGCTCTACAAAAGCATATACTGGTCATACGCTAGGAGCTGCGGGAGCGATTGAAGCAGTAATTTCAAATCTATGTATAAACCATAAATTCATACCTGCTTCATTAAACTGTAAAAACCCAATGGAAGAAGTAGATATTTTCCCGGAAACCACCATGATTGAAGTAGAAAAAATGGATTATATCCTATCTAATTCATTTGGTTTTGGTGGAAATAATTCCGCTTTAATTTTCTCATCTGTAAAAAATTAAACTATGAAAAAAGATATTTTTATTACAGGTTTGGGAATGATTTCGCCGCAAGATAGTTTGAAAGCGGAAAATTCGAATGGATTTGTAAAATTGAAGGACTTCCACTGTATGGAACCTGATTATAAAGAGTTTATACCTCCATCCAAGGCACGTCGGATGAGTAGAATTCTTAAATTTAGTTATGTGTCGGCCAAAATAGCTTTAGAGCAATCTGGTTTAGAAAAACCACAAATGATAAATGTCGCCACGGGTTTGGGGTGTTTGAAAGATACGAGTCTATTTCTACAAGATATTATTTTGAGTAATGAAAGCGTGTTGAAACCAACTCCATTTATTAACTCAACACATAATACTATTGCAGGTTTGCTGGCAATTACATACCAAACCAAAGGGCAGAATTTTACCTTTTCGCATACGGAATTTAACTTTGAGCACGCCTTACTTGACTCTATGATTCGTATGCAAGAAGATAATATCTCAGATATTCTTCTTGGTGGAGTGGACGAACTTACCGAAGAAACGGCCTTGATTAAGAAAAATTTGCAAATGCAAAATCAAGGAGAGGGTGCTGCTTTTTTTGTACTTTCCGAAAATCAAACAAAAGATTATTACGCACAGATAACAGCTCTAGGTTTTGCCTATGAACTTGACACTGAAGCAGAGCTAAATCAAGCAGTTATGAGTTTTCTAAAAACCGAAGGAGTCGATCCTGAGGAAATAGACATATTGGTAAGCGATAAAGATTTGAGCGCAGTATTCTCACCCGAAAAGCAAATTATTTATACCGATTTTTGTGGCGATTACATGACAGCATCCTCGTTTGGATTGGGAGTAGCTGCATTGGAGGTTAAGTATCATCAAACCCCAGTATTAATGATTAATCAGAACAATAAAAATTCATATTCATTTGTATTATTAGGAAAATAGCATGAGCAGATTTGGCATTTTAAATACGCTTTATATTGCCGGATTTGCATTAATCGGACAGATGGTTCTTTCTGGTTATACTACTTATTTCGCACTTATATTTCTTGTACTAAGTTATCTTTTAATATTGACTTTTGGTGTTTTCCGTGTTGGGTTTGAGTTTTTTATGGAAATAGAGAATTCCGGTGATACTCGATATAACGAAATTGCCATATCATTTGATGATGGTCCTCATCCTGAGATTACCCAAAAGGTGTTGGAAAAATTGAATCGATTTGGAGTTAAAGCCGCTTTTTTTTGCATTGGAAAAAATGCTGAAGCACAACGCGAAATTGTAAAAGAAATTCATGATAGTGGCCATATTATTGGAAATCATTCCTATCAACATACCAATGATTTTCCCATATTTTCAAGCTCAAAAATCAAGAATGATTTAGAAAAGTGCAGTAAAATTATTACCGATATTACAGGCATTAAACCTCGCTTTTTTCGACCTCCATTTGGAATAACAAACCCTCGTATCGCTAAGGCAGTTAAAGCTTTGGATTTAACTGTGGTGGGTTGGAGTCTTCGCACTTTCGACACTTCAAAATCACCCAGCAAAGTGATTCATAAAATAAAGAAAAACTTAACGGGAGGAGATTTGATTTTACTTCATGACAATCATGAGGGAATAATTGAAATACTGGATTTTTTAATTCCTTTTGCAGAGGAAAATGGATTGAAATTTGTAAGACCTGATGAATTAATTAAAAAAGAAGCTTATGCAACTCAGTTATAAAACCGGACTTTTTATCTTAGGATTTATTATGTTGTCTTTTACAGTATCATCACCAAAAGAAGATTTCATTAGGGTAAAAGATGAGCAAAAGTTAAAGGATAGAATAATCGAAAAAGCTAAAAACACTCATAGCATTCGTAGCGACTTTAGGCAAGAAAAACATCTTACCATGTTTGAAGAGGTGATGAAGAGCAAAGGAGAATTTCTGTTTAAAGAGCCCAATAAAGTCCGTTGGGAATATGTAGAGCCAATTTCTTATATAATTGTACTCGATGGAAAAAAAGTGTCCATAAAAGACGATGAAAAAGTAAAGAGCTATGATATGGACTCGAATCCTATTTTCAAAGAGATCAATCGATTACTTGTACATTCACTCAATGGGGAAATATTAAGTAGCAAAGACTTCCGAATTGAATATTACGAAAGTAAAGACCGATATATGGCTCGACTTTTCCCGAATAATGAAGACATGAAACAGGTTATTGATAATATCGAAATTTATTTTGCCAAGATTGATTTTGGTGTAATTGGCCTTCGAATTAATGAATATAGCCAAGATTTTACCATAATAAAATTTCAAAATCGAATACTAAATGAAGATATTGAAAACGCTGCTTTTAATCTTAATCTTTAGTCCTTTAGGATTATTTGCGGGGCAAACAGACTCTACATTTTTGTCGAAAAATTCAGTTGTAAGAGTTTTTCCACAGAAAGAGTTTCGTGCAATCTACAAAACAACTATTGATTTTAAGGATAAAAGTTTTTCAGGGCTTCTATTAGTACGCGAAAATATTGATTCATCCTTCCGTATTGCTTTTGTAACAGAGGTTGGAATGAAGATTTTTGAGTTTGAATTTTTCCCTCGTCAAAAAAATGCTTTTCATGTTGTCTCAATCCTAAGTTACCTTGATAAGGCTATTATTATTAAAACCTTAAAGCGTGATTTCGAATCTATATTTATGGTATTTACAGCATTTAAAACTCCAAATATTAAACCTTTGGAAAAGGATTTATATATCTATAAATATTGTTATGAAGGGAAACGGAGCTATTTAGTCCAAGGAAAAAAAATACAAAATATGAGTCGATTCAAGTTCTTTTTTCCTAAAGAAGAAATTCATTTCACCTATACTAACCGTATTATTCCTCAACTCATTAAATTTCATCATTTTGGAGTAAAATTGGATATTGAAATGAAGCTTATTAAAGTGACTTATAGTGATTAATCTGAGCTTTCAGTCCGTATAGAAACGGGCAATTCATGAAACTGAAAAAAGATTTTATTATTTAGATATATTTGCGTTTAATTGAAAGAACCGATTATTTGAATTTATGACCAATTTATACGAGATACTCTCTTTAGAAAAAGAAGACAATTCAGCAAAAGTTTTAGTATCCTTGAACCTTAAGCATGAGGTTTATAAGGGACATTTTCCAGGAAAACCTATTCTTCCCGGCGCACTTCAGCTAGAAATGATAAAGGATATATTTGCTTTAGTTTTGGGACGAAAACTACATTTGGATTCTGCTAAAAGTATTAAATACTTGGGTTTTATCGATCCTGAGCAAGTTAAAAATTTGATATTGAAAATGCAATTTAATCAAACTAAAGAAGGATGGAGTTTAAGAGCTAATATTGGTGACAATCAAGAAGAGAAGCCACATATTTTCACAAAATTTTCAGGTCTATTTATCGAAGTATAGTATTATTATGAATCCAAGCCACCAAGAACAGTTTGAGAAGCACAAAGCCTGTGTACTTGTAGCGACCTACAATAATGCAACTTCTTTGGAAAAAGTTTTACGAGGGGTTTTGGCGATTACTAATCATCTGATTGTGGTAAACGATGGTTCTACTGATCATAGTTTGGAAATTATTCAGCGTTTAAATAAGGAATATTCTTTTAATATTCATACCTATAAACAAAATCAAGGAAAGGGCTATGCCTTACGTAGTGGATTTAAAGAAGCCCGTAAACTTGGGTATGAATATGCCCTAACTTTAGATTCCGACGGGCAGCATTTTCCAGAGGACATTCCGCTATTCCTAGAGAAACTCGAAGAAGAGGGAAAATCATGTTTGATATTGGGAAACCGAAACATGAATACCCAAGAAGGAATCCCGGGTAAGAGTAGTTTTGGAAATAATTTTTCTAACTTTTGGTTTTGGGTCGAAACAGGCCAAAAACAACCTGATACACAAACGGGTTTTCGTTTATATCCCATAATGTTTTACGATGGATGGAAGTTTCATACACATAAATTCGAATTTGAAATAGAAGTTATCGTGCGTACTGCATGGCAGGATATTCCCATCACATCGGTACCAGTTCAAATTGTATATTTTACAGGAGATGAACGTGTTTCACATTTTCGGCCTTTTACCGA
>Ga0256913_10001264_pt1 | contig 13055 bp, 7 predicted proteins | sample Axial_MatmetaG_FD_185970 | JGI IMG/M metagenome (GOLD analysis project Ga0256913, IMG submission 185970) | Deep-sea worm associated microbial mat communities from Axial Seamount, Juan de Fuca Ridge, Pacific Ocean - Axial_Mat | ecosystem: Environmental > Aquatic > Marine > Oceanic > Microbial...
GGAAACTTGCTTGTGGATGTTGGCCCCAAGCCTGATGGCACAATTGTAAAAAAACAAGCGGAAATGTTGGAGGAATTAGGGGAGTGGATAAATCGTAATGAAGAAGCTGTTTATGAAACTATTGCCGGTTTACCGTGTGGACATTTCTACGGTCCAACTCTTTTATCTCGTGATAGTTCAACAATTTATCTTGCACTATTTGATATTCCTAAGGATTATATTTTGCTAAAAGGGATACATAATAAGGTCAAAAAAATCAGAGTGTTGAATAGTAACGAAGAATTGAAATTTTCTAGAAGCGGGGGCGCAAAATGGGCGAATATACCCGGGATATTGCGGATTGAAATTCCTTCTGCAAAAAGTATTGATAAATATGTTACCATTGTGGCGGTTGAGTTAGATGGAGCTGTTGATCTATATCGCGGTGGGGGTAAACATATTGAGGAAAATTAAAGTATTACCAAATATTCAATTCTTCCGGAGTTATCTTTCTAAAATATTCAACGCTGGTTTTAACTCCAGTTCTTGAATATCCTTTCGATTCAAACAAAACCTCAAAATAATTCGGAATCTCACCATATTTCTTTTCCATCATTTCTGAGATCTCGTTTAAACCTTTCTCTTCTAACATATATTGCGTAGCCAGTGAAATTCCCGATTCGAAAAACGAAACAAACATATAAATTGTGTTCTGGTTTGGCCCGGGCATTTTTCTAAATAAGCAGTAATCAACATGCTCATATCCTGGTTGTCCAGACTGCTTGAAAATATGTGTAGAATCTTTATCCTTAAAAGTAATAAACATATTATCCGGTTCGGATTTATACTCAATCAAGTTATTTTTAAGGAGATAGCTCAAAAAGTGTAAACTTCTGAATGACCCTAAAAAAATAATATCGTTTTTCAGTAAATCAGTGGTTGATAATTGCATCGAGGATTTTACCACCAATTTATCTTTAGCCTTCAATAATTTTACTAGAATCGGAATAGTGGAGATATCGATTTTAGGAAAAAACGGATATGGTGTTATTCCTCTTAATTCCTTCTCAGGGTGTTCCTCCTTATACTTCTTAAACTCTTCTACTGTATTTATATAGTGCTTCCTTACAATTGTTTCTTCACCATCAAGCATTTCCAAAAAGAATAAATCGTTTCCCAATACAACTAATTTGGGATTATCTGATGTAGTGATATTTTCCCATATAGGATTGGATAAAATAGGGGAAAGGTTATCGCTATCGTATTTTATTATTTGAAGGTAGTTCTTTAATAATAGAGCAAATAAAACCAAAATTATAACGGAGGTAATAATTATGAATGGCTTACTTCTAAGGCCTATTTTTTGAATTAATTTTGGTTTTGCCGGAACAAATTCCAAATAGTAATGACCTTTCGGAATTACTATTTTGTACTTTTCATTTTTCCCTTCGTGGCTGTAATAATGGTCTAATTTTTTTCTAAGATTACTAATGTAAACACGAATTGATGAGTCTTCCGAAGGGTTGAAATTCGAATCCTTGTCGAATACATCTACTGCTATAGTGAACTCTTTAAGTTTAACTCCTTTTATTGAGGATTCAACAAGGTAGGTAAGGAGTTTTTTATATGTATTTGAAGACTTAAAATCCTTTGTCTCAAGAATTTTATTTAGTATTTTAAGTTTTGTTTCTTCAGTCAGCATATAAAGTTATATAGCAATTTATCGTTTTACGAAAGCAGATATATTAAAAGTAAGTAAACAAATCACTATTTCTTATAAAGTTCTCTAAGAAAATTCGTGTAATTAATCTAATTGAAAGTTAGTAATTTATTTGCAAAATGCAAAGGATAATGCTTGAATAAGAAAGCGGTAGATTCAACTATCAAGTGCGACAAAGTTAAGGAAAATTATTGAAAAAGATATCAGAAGGATTCGAGAAGTTCAATAATTTTCTAGGTCTGTTATTTAATTTAAGATTTATTTGAAAAATATCCTCTACAGAAAAATCATTAAAGTCAGATTTTTTAGGTATATACTGTCTAATAAGTTTATTAGAATATTTCAACAACACTAAAATACTATACTAGCGTAAATCAGAAAAAACTTTCACAAGATATAAACAAATTGGTCTTTAAAGATAATGGGGAGTAAAAAGGGAGTAATTTTTTTAAAATTGGCTCTAATTTTTGAATATGTATTGCATCCCAAAATCTCCATCAAGGATTTAGGTTCCATAAATGGATATTTTAAGTACCTAGGGTCTGATCGAATAACTTAAAAGTTTTTCCAAAACCCAGCTCATAGAAAGCAAGTACCTATCGGAACAAAAAACGAAGAATAAAATTTTTTGGTTTTGAAATTTTTGTAAAATAAAAGCTTCGATTTAATTCTCTGAGTAATATTTCAAATAAAAGCTTCTAAATTTTCTCAAATGATCTGTGTTTATCAAATCAACTCCATTATCAAGTAAGAACTTCCAAATATTTTCATTATCTGGAGCGCTCCAAAATCATAACATTTTATCCTGAGCATGTACAGTTTCAACAGAGATAAATTTTGTTATAATGCGATTCTGGGTGCCCCGATGCACAAAACAGGAGACATTCTGTCATTTAACAAAATTTCTTACAGTTTCTAATTTTTGTTTTGGAGACGTATATATTATATGTTTCCTTCAAATTAAAAATTAGCACCCAATTGCCCGTGCAATAACAATTCTTAATATCTCAGAAGTGCCTTCACCAATCTGTAGAATTCGCTGATCACGATAAAATCTTTCCACATCATATTCTTTCATCAAACCGTAACCACCGTGTAGTTGAACCGCTTCATCGGCTACTTCTCGTGCTATTTCAGAGCAATATAACTTTGCCATCGCTGCTTCTTTTCTGAATGGTTTACCGTTGTCTTTTAACCAGCAAGTTTTATATAGTAAGTTTCGTGCAAGTTCAATCTTTAATGCCATATCTGCTAACTTAAATGAATTGACTTGGAATTTGGAGATCGGTTTACCGAACTGTTTCCTTTCTTGAGCATATTTTAATGCCATTTCATAAGCCCCTTGTGCCAAACCCAATCCCATAGCGGCAATTGAGAGCCTTCCTTTATCAAGGGTGCTTAACATTATCTTTGCCCCATGACCACGTTCACCAAGTATATTTTCTCCCGGTACTGTGCAGTTATCAAAAAACAGCTCGCCTGTATTTGAAGCTCGCCACATCATTTTGTTTCTCATTTTTCTCGCTTCAAATCCTTCCGTATCAGCTTCAACCAGAATTGATGAAAGTTCTTTCTTTCCATCGGTCTCACCGGTTATTGCTTGAACTGTAACTCCTAAGGTTATCGGTGTAGCAGAGTTTGTGATAAAAACTTTTGACCCGTTGATAACCCATTGCCCATCAACTAGCTCTGCCTTGGTCTTTGTCCCTCTGGAATCAGAACCTGCTTCAGGTTCGGTCAATCCAAAACCCCATAAAGCTTTCCCCGTACATAGTTGCGGTAGATATTTTTGTTTTTGCTCTTCAGAGCCATGAATAAGTATGGGCCCGATTCCCAAAGAATTATGAGCAGCAACCGTAGCTGCTTGCGATGAATCCACTCGTGCTAATTCTTCAACACAAATAACGTATGTAAGATAGTCCAACCCTTGACCGCCGTATTCTTCCGGAACGACTATACCGAAAAGTCCCATCTCACCCATCTTTTGTGTTAACTCAACTGAAAATTCTTCTGTCTCATCCAACTTCTGTGCAACCGGTTTAATTTCTTTCTCTGCAAAATCTCTGATAGTTTTTCGTATGGCTTCATGTTCATCTGTGATATACATTTTGTTCTCCTTAGTTATTATTCAGTTCCTCAAATAATTCTTTGGGCACTGATAATTTTTGATTTAACAAAGCAGAAGCAAAGGTTTTTCCTTGCGCATCGATCATTAACGATTTTGTGCCGCCTCCGTCAAGTGATTTTTCCAGCAAAAAGTTAAGTGCCAATAAATTATCCATTTCGTATCTGATTACCTCACCTTTGCAAAAATCTTTGAATAGATCTTTAATATATTCCCTAGTTAACGTCTCTTGTATATAGTTATAAATGCTTTCTGATCTTGCCAATACTCCAATGTTTGAAACATCTCCTTTATCGCCGGAACGTGCCAAGCATATTTCTCTCAGTTTAACTGTTACCGTTTCGTTATCGGATGTTTTAAATATGACGGGTTTTCTTTGTCCATCGGACGTTTTAGCTTTTATGGGATTTTGTTCGTAACCGGTTAGTGATTCAACGATCTCTGTTTTTACAATTTCACCATTCCGGTCAAGGAGCGCAACTTTAGCGCTAATGAGTTTTTTTGAGATAAGGGTCGGCCAATACGACATAACATTTTGGATTCTCGGTCTTCCGCCCGTAACAGCAACTCCCGGAGGTCCGCTTAATATTAGCGGGGCAATACCTTTTGCAAATTCCGTAAGTTTGTTTTTATCATTATCATAAACACTCAATTTAAGTAAAACTTCATTCGGCTCAATTTCTGGAACCATACTTTTCTGACATGCATTGTATCCTATAAATTCCGTATTGGTTTTCTCAAACTCCAAATTAATTCTTGTCCAAAATGCTTCGGCAAATATCTCAGCTTTTTCAACAGCATTGTCACCACTGATTATTATTGTTCCGCTGGCAGAATAACCGTCTTGATAAGCCATTGAAACTTTAAAAGTTTCCGTTGATGGCTCACCTTTTATTCCCCAAACTTTTACTCTGTTTTTTCCGTCGTCGGCTAATTGGATTGTTAAAAAGTTAGCTATAACATCCGGACTGATGTAAAATGACGGATCTCCCATTTCATAAACAAGTTGTTCTCTTACCGTATCAACCGTTACAATGCCGCCGGTGTTATCATGCTTGGTTACAACAAATGATGAATCTGGGAAAACTTCAACTATAGGGTATCCGAAATTATCCCACTTATCAATCAACTTCCAATCGGTGAAGTTGCCGCCGGTACTTTGTGCGCCGCATTCAATTATATGTCCGGCTACTAAACCCGAAGCAATTTTATCCCAATCATTAAGCTGCCATCCGAACTCGTAAACCATCGGAGCGATTGTTATGGAAGTATCGGTAACTCTACCGCAGACGATAATATCGGCGCCCAGTTCAAGTGCTTTAACTATAGGGGGAATGCCGAGATACACATTTGCGCTTTGAACTCTCGACTGAATTTGCTCGAAATTTTCTTTTGTCTCCAAATTTTCAAACGATTCTTTTTGAGGATAGTACTCGGAGATATTTTCAATTATGTTGTCGCCATCGACTACTGCAACTTTTAAGTCTATATTTTTTCGTTTTAGAATTTCCGTGATTATACTGCCGCATTTACCTGGATTTATTCCGCCGGCATTTGTGATCACTTTTACATTTCGTTCCTTAATTAGTTCTGCATTTTCTTCTATCTGATCAATAAAATCGGTCACATAACCTAACACCGGATTACGCAATTGCTGTTTCCGTAATATGCTCATAGTGATTTCGGCAAGAAAATCCATGGTTATGTAATCAATTTCACCGCCTTCCAATTGTCTTCTGAAAGCAGAAAGATCATCGCCCCAAAATCCGCCGGCATTTGCAATTCTTAATTTATTCTTCATTATTTTTCCCAAATATTATTAGTTCACTATCAGCAGTTATGTTATCGTTTACTCTAACGTTTATCTTCTCAATTATTCCGGTTTCCTTTGCATAGTAGCTGTTTTCCATTTTCATCGACTCGATTATTATTAACTCGTCATCCTTATTTACCTTTTCTCCTTCCGCAACAAGTATTTTAATTACCTTACCAGGCATTGTAGATTTTAATACTGTATTGTTATCCGTAGTAATATTGGAGGAAATCTTATCGCTTTCTTTCAGAATATCGTTTCGTTCAAAAGTAATAACATCGCCATTGTTACTAATGAAATACTTGTAGTCATCATTTTTGGAAATTATAAATTCATAGCTTTTCCCATTGTAAGTAAAACCGATTATATTCTGTTCGGATTTTGTTACTTCAACCTTATAAGTTTCTTCGGCAATTGTTATGATGAAACCTTTTGGTTTTTTCTTTGCCAAACTTATTTGGTATTCGGAGTTATTCAGTTTAACGGAAATTCGCGAACAAGCTCTCCAATAGCCGATTTCTTCCCAAATGTTTTTGGGATTTATTTTCTCCGACACAGAATAAAGCATACCGGCAATTATAAGAAGTTCTCGATCTTCAACATCATCACTCGGATTATATTGAGGAATAAACACGTTCTCACAATACTTCGTTGATATTTTATTTTGTTGGAAAGAGCTATCGGTTAAAATAGCTCTTAAGAATTTTATGTTTGTTTTGATCCCGTGAATATGGTAGTCAACCAAAGCCGAAAGCATATTGTTGATTGCTTCTTGTCTATCTTTCCCTTTCGTAATAATTTTTGATATCATAGGATCGAAGTTACTCTTGATCTCGTTTGCTCCGATTAGGGATGAATCAACTCGTACAAATTCATCTTGCGGTTCTTGATAAAAGCATATTTTTCCCGGAGAGGGAGCAAAATTATTTTCGGAATCTTCCGCATAAATCCTGCATTCAATTGCATGCCCGTTTTGTTTAATATCGGTTTGCGTATAAGAGAGCGGTTGTCCGTCAGCAATTTTAATTTGCTCGGCAACAATGTCAACACCAGTAACCGTTTCCGTAACCGGATGCTCAACTTGTACCCTTGTGTTCATTTCAAGAAAGAAGTATTCATCGTTTTCACCAAGCAAAAACTCAATTGTGCCGGCACTTTCATAGTTTGCCGCTCTTGCAATTTTTAGTGCATCATTGCAAATATTTGTTCTTGTTTCTTCACTAAGTATAGCCGCCGGTGATTCTTCAATAATTTTTTGATACCTTCTTTGAATTGAACATTCCCTTTCAAAAAGGTGAATCACATTGCCATGTTTATCGCCAAGTATTTGAACTTCGATATGTCGGGGATTGGTTAAATACTTTTCAACGTAAACCGTTCCGTTGCCGAAATAGTTTTTAGCTTCACGGCTGCATGCAACAAGCGCTGGCTCCAACTCGGTTTTTTCTTTAACGACTCTCATCCCTTTACCGCCGCCGCCGGAAGCAGCTTTAACGAGTAAAGGAAATTTAAGTTCGGAACTTTTTCCCATGATGTCGGATACATCACCTTCAATTCCGGCAATAATATTTACTCCGGCATTTTTTACAAAATCTCTTGCAACAATTTTATCACCCATCTTTTGAATGATATCGGCTGAAGGTCCAATGAATATAATATTATTATCTTCGCATTGTTTAGCAAACTCGTGATTCTCTGCGAGGAACCCGTAACCGGGATGAATTGCCTCGCAATTGGTTTGTTTTGCAATTTCTATTATAGTAGAAATGTTCAAGTATGTTTCTTCGAGAGAACCTTTCCCGAGTGAATAATTTTCATCGGCAAGATTGATGTAAGCCGAGTTGCTGTCATCTTCCGAGTAAATAGCAACACTCTGTATGTTAAGCGATTTTGCCGCCCTTATAATTCTGATAGCAATCTCGCCTCTGTTGGCAATTAATATTTTCTTTATATTATTCATTTATCCAGTTGGGTTTTCTTTTTTGTAAAAATGCGTTCATGCCTTCTTGTCCTTCGTCGGATTTCCTCACTTCGGCAATTACCTTTGCCGTGTATTCAATCGCTTCGTTTAAGTCAATGTCATTGGAAACGTGGTTTATTAATTCCTTGCATTTTCTTACCGCTTTCGGTCCGCTTGTGAAAATTAAATTTATAACATTTTCAATTTCCGTTTCTAATTCTGACTCGGAGAACGATCCATTAATGAGATTATACTTTTCTGCTTCTTTCCCTTTGAATCTTTTCCCTGTGAGCATTATCTCTCTTGCTTTATATTCACCGACTCTTTTTAGGATATAGGGAGAAATGCATGCGGGAACTATTCCGATTTTCACCTCGCTCAGTGCAAAAGTAGTTTCGTCTGTAGCATAGGCAAAATCGCAAGCGGCAAGCAATCCGTTAGCCCCGCCAATTGCTGCTCCATGCACAACTGCAATTGTGGGGATTGGACAACTGTAAATTGCATGTAAACATTTTGATAATTGAAGTCCTTCCTGATAATTTTTTTCAAAACTATAATCCACAACCGATTTCATCCAGTTGATATCCGCACCGGCGCAAAACGATTTACCGCGTCCGCGTAGCATTATCAGACGTGTATCACTGTCGTTAACCGACTCCTCAAAAAACTCCTTAAGTTCACCAATCATTTCTTCATTAAATGCGTTATGAATTTCCGGTCTGTTAAGCCAAACGGTTTTGACGTTGTTCTCAGTTACTATTTCTATGGTTTTATATTCTTTCATTGCTTTCCTATTTACATTCTGAATACGCCGTATTTTGTATCCTCATATTTTCTATTTAATGAAGCTGCAATACCTATGGCAATAACTTTGCGGGTATCAACCGGATCAATTATACCGTCGTCCCACAATCGTGATGTGCTATAATATGCGCTTCCTTCTTTTTCGTATTTGTCCAGAATTTCTTTCTCGAGTTTGCTCTTTTCTTCCGGACTTAATTCCTTCCCGTATTTTTTTAGTTGCTCTTCTTTTATTTGGGTTAATACTCCGGCAGCTTGCTCACCTCCCATAACTGATATTTTAGCATTCGGCCACATGAATAAAAGTCTTGGATTGTAAGCTCTGCCAGCCATAGCGTAATTACCTGCACCAAACGAACCGCCAAATATTACAGTGAATTTCGGTACGTTGGTGTTTGCAACGGCATTTATCATCTTAGAGCCATCACGGGCAATACCGGCGCGCTCGTACTGCTTACCAACAATAAAACCGGTGATGTTCTGCAAAAACAGAATAGGAATTTTCCGCTCGGAACATAACTCGATAAAGTGCGCTCCCTTGAGTGATGTCTCGGAAAAGATAACTCCGTTATTTGCAATTATTCCAACAGGGAAGCCCATTATATGTGCGAAACCGGTTACCAATGTAACTCCATAATCTCTTTTGAATTCGTGGAACTTACTACCGTCAACAATTCGCATTATAATTTCTCTTGAGTCAATCGGCTTTCTCAAATTCATTGGAGCTAAGTAATACAACTCCTCTGGATCGTAAAGAGGTTCTTCAATTTCCTTACGTTCTATAGTCTGTCTCTCCTTGGGTGAGATTGATTCGAAAATATTTCTGCAAATCTGTATTGCATGATGATCATTCTCCGCAAGGTGATCTGCAACACCCGATTCGGATGTATGAACTAAAGCGCCTCCAAGTTCTTCGGCACTTACTACTTCTCCCGTCGCGGATTTAACCAACGGAGGACCGCCAATAAAAATAGTACCTTGATTCTTAACAATTATCACTTCGTCACTCATTGCCGGCACATAAGCACCTCCGGCAGTGCAAGAGCCCATGACAATAGAGATTTGAGGAATACCCGCTGCCGATAAACGCGCTTGGTTGTAAAAGAATCTTCCAAAATCATCTTTATCCGGAAAGACTTTCGCTTGTTCCGGGAGGAAAACTCCGCCGGAATCAACCATATAGATACACGGCAAATTATTTTCCATTGCGATCTCTTGCGCACGTAAATGCTTTTTGATTGTTTCCTTAATGTACGTGCCGCCTTTTACTGTAGCATCGTTAGCAATTATTACAACTTCCTTACCGTGGATAACTCCAAGACCGGTTACAATTCCGGCTGAAGGAAAATTGTTATCGTATTGGTTATATGCTGCGAGAGGGGATAGTTCTAAAAATGGTGTGTTTGGATCGATTAGTAAGTCAATTCTTTCACGGGCTAATAATTTGCCTCTTTTCCTATGAAGATCTTTCGCTTTTTCCGAACCGCCGTTTGTTGATTGTTTTAGAACGGTTTTGTATTCGTTCAGTAAGGAAATAAATTCAGAGTAGTTTTTCTTCAATGACTCTTTGTTTAAATCAAGCTTGGTTTCTAATGTAAACAAAATTATTTTCCTTAGATATTTATTTCAATTTAATTCGTTTTTCCCTTTTTATTGCTCTCCGTCATATTTTTGCATAATTACTCACATATCTTAAATATTTAATTAAAATTACTGAATCTTAACTGTTTTAGCAATTGGAAATGATACATTTTGATGCGGTGGATCTATCTAACAATATATTGTAACCGTTGACTTTATGTCAACGAATAAATCTCGTAGAGTTTTTATTATAAACACAAATCATAACGTAGTTTGATAAGCGAAGCAGTCAATCTATGTGATGCACGAAACAAAATTATACCGCAGAGACGCTAAGTCGCAGAGAGATTTTTATTTGTTGTTATAATTAAATCCCGATGGGATTTATACAATTCTCTTTCTGCATTTTCTATAATATTACAATCCCTACGGTATTGCTCGATGTAGGGAACGAAAATATTTTCGTTCTACAAAACCAAAGGTTACAACGTAGGGATGGGGCATGCCCCATCCCTACATCTACAATGTAAAAACAATTACCACAACTTTTATATCAGTGCAATTAAAATTCCAAAATTCCGTAGGAATTTAATTATAAACACAACCGTAACATAGATTGATAAGCAAAGCGGTTAATCTGCGTGGTGCACACAAAAACAATTAAACCGCAAAGAGATTTTTATTTGTTTTATAATAAAATCCCGATGGGATTTATGCAATTCTCTTTCAGCATTTTCTATAATAATACAATCCTTACGGGATTGCCGTTGTATAGAACGAAAATATTCGTTCCCAAAAACAAAGGTTGCAATGTAAGGATGGGGCATCCGCCAAGTCGGGACAAGTTGCCTCATCTCTACATTTATAATGTATAAACAATGCCACAACTTTTATATCAGTGCAATTAAAATTCCAAAATTCCGTAGGAATTTAATTATTGTAGAAAGGATAAAACGTAAAAACGCCCAAACCTCGTAGAGGTTTTATTATAACTACAATCGTAACGTAGATTGATAAGCGAAGCGGTCAATCTGCGTGATGCATGTAAACAAAATTATACCGCAGAGACGCTAAGCCGCAGAGAAATTATAATACAATCCCTACGGGATTGCCGTTGCAAGAAACTAAAATATTCATTCCCTACTGTGGTATGCTTTATAACACATTTGGAGGAATGCTCCAGAAAGCCTTTGTAATGGGGTAGGTTGAAAAATATTGTAGAGTGAGCTTTAGCTCGCTTACTATACAACCAAGAGATATAAAAGTCAAATAATATAGAGCGATATTAGGCGGACAGCACTTGAAAAGTGGAAAACCAATGTTATAATAATATTACTTTGCAAATATATAGGCGAAAAAAATATATATTTATGATTCGTTCCCTTAGTAATTTTAACAAGAACAAGATATTACCTTAAACAAGGGTCTGTATTTACAAAGCAAAAATGTTTTTAATAATTATTCCTATTCTCATTCTCATAAAATTTTGCTATAATAACAATGAACAAACACGTATGTTGTATAGACATGGTAAGAAAAATAACTAAGGAAAGTTGAGTAATTATGAAAGAGATTCACTATGAATATTAAAGGAATATTCTTATTGCTACTTGTTTTAGTTTTGCCAAGATTATTGATTGCGCAGAATGATAATCCTTTGATTGGTTATTCTCTTGTTTGGCAAGATGAATTTAACATTGATAAGATCGATACAAATAAGTGGAGTTTTGATACAGAGGCAGATCCGAACTGGAACGGTGAACAGCAATACTATACAACTCGAAAAGAGAATTGTTATCTAAACAAAGGTAAGTTGTACATTGTTGCTAAACATGAAAAATATACTTTCAATAATGAAACAAGAGAATATACTTCGGAAAAACTAAGAACAAAAGGAAAAGCTAATTGGCAATACGGAAAAATTATTGTTCGTGCAAAGTTACCAACTGCGGGTAATGGACTTTGGCCTGCGATATGGATGATGCCCAGTACAAATAAATATGGGAATTGGCCACGAAGCGGTGAAATTGATATTATGGAGTTTGTCGGTCACTTACCGAATATCATTCACGGTACAGTCCATACAAAAGCATATAACCATATTGATGGAACTCAAAAGGGGAGTACAATACATTTATCGGATATTTCTAGTAAATTTCACAATTACTCGGTTGAATGGGATAAAGAGTTTATTAAGTTTGCTGTGGATGATAGTATATATTTCAAATTTGCTAATGAACATAAATCCTGGGAAGAATGGCCCTTTGATCAGAAGTTTTACTTAATACTCAATTTGGCAATTGGAGGTAGTTGGGGAGGAGAGAAAGGAATTGATAATAAAGTATTCCCGGCAATAATGGAAATAGATTATGTTCGCGTATATCAAAAAGATAAGTAGTTAGAGCAGTAGCGATCTTATGAATACAGTTATATTGATGCTTCAGATAATCACCTTTTAAGGATATGTAACTTCTTGTTGTAGAATCAAATACAATAGACTTAAGCATTTTTTAAGAAGTAATTACTACAAAAAAATATACATCATTTTGACACCTTTTGGGTTGTATGAAAAGGATTTCTTCTTAATTAATTTAGATTCCGAATTAAACAATATAAGGTAAAAATTAAGTATAGTATTATTTTTATAGGTAAAATCATTATTATTTGATATTCTAATTACTAAATTTTATTTTAATAACTAATTATATTTAATAGTTCATTTAAATTATACATAGCAAATATGAAAACAATAATTACTATTTTGATGTCATTATTCTTTATCCAATTGATTCATGCTCAAGATGACACTCTCCTAACTCACTATCGTAAAAAGGCACTTAGCTATCAACAAAGTATTAAGATGGCAGAAAAACAATTAATCGGTGCTGAATCAAAAGTAGAAGCAGCAAAATCCGATATGCTACCACATTTGGATTTTAACGGTAAATATAGATACTATGGCGTACCTCTTCATCTTGCACCACCTGCTGACGGCACTGCTCCTAACGGACAGGAACTTCATAATTATTATGCTTTAAGACTTGATCTCTATCAACCGATTTTAGCAGGAGGATAT
>Ga0256913_10001265_pt1 | contig 13050 bp, 14 predicted proteins | sample Axial_MatmetaG_FD_185970 | JGI IMG/M metagenome (GOLD analysis project Ga0256913, IMG submission 185970) | Deep-sea worm associated microbial mat communities from Axial Seamount, Juan de Fuca Ridge, Pacific Ocean - Axial_Mat | ecosystem: Environmental > Aquatic > Marine > Oceanic > Microbial...
TACATTGCTAAGTATACCAAATGCACCGTTGAGATTGACACCTCTTAGCTCTGCTTTGCTAAGTGAGAGTGCATATAGCTTGAGATATACCGCCTCTACACTCTGTGGCTCTGCATCCTCAAAGAGGAAAGTGATACGAAAATCTTTGCCTATGTCATCCAAGTTTGATAGTACTTTAGCTACCTGTACATTGCGGTGTGCATCACCTGTAGCCTCTGCCAAGTATGGCGTAAAAGCAGCTATGGCATTTGATACAAACTTATCATTGATAGTAGTCACAAACTCAGACCCAGAGAAATCTATCTCACACTTTGCCTCTTGTAGTGCTTTTAGAAAAATAGCTGCTGAACCGTAGTTCTCTCTCCAGTTGACCACTGCATAGTTAGCTTGGAGTACCTTTTCAGCATTTTTTTGACCTCTATCGACTCTACATATACCAAAAGCTATAGGCTCCCTATATCCATCCATGCCCTTAATCTCATCTACTAATAGTTTAAATTCATCTGTTGTTGCGACTGTATCTATAGCCATAATACTCTCCAAATATATTTTTGGTTGATTATACTTCAGTTTTCTTAAGTTATAATTAGGATAAAAAAGGTTCTTATGAGATTGGTTGTGGCTATTAGTGGAGCTAGTGGTGTAGGATTGGCTCAAAAATTTATAGAGTATCTACCTATGGATAGTGGCTCTTTGGAGTTACATATTGTCATATCAGATCATGCTAAGATAGTATCTCATCATGAGAGTGATACTATCCATATCCACAACAATGATAATATAGCAGCATCTATAGCATCAGGTTCATTTATGGTAGATGCTACCGCAGTGATACCATGTAGCATGAATACACTAGCAAAGATAGCTTGTGGTATAGCAGATACTCTTGTCACAAGAGTAGCCTCTGTAGCACTCAAAGAGCAGAAAAAGCTACTATTGGCCCCTAGAGAGATGCCTCTATCTCCTATAGCTTTAGATAATATGCACAGACTCTCAATGCTAGGAGTCACTATAGCACCGCCTATATTGGGATACTACTCAGATAGTAGCTCACTAGAGGAGATGGAGAGATTTATCATAGGCAAATGGTATGATATATTAGGTATAGAACACAACTTATATAAGAGATGGAGATAGATGAGAAGAGCGATATATCCAGGGACTTTTGATCCTATTACCAATGGGCATCTTGATATTATTCAACGAGCTTGTAAAATATTTGACGAGATAGTAGTTGCTGTTGCCCAGAGTGAAGCTAAAAAACCTATGTTTTCACTACAAAAGAGGATAGAGATGGTCAAGAGTGCTACCCAAGATCATCAGAAGATCAAAGTGATAGGGTTCGAGAATCTACTAGTAAATCTATCTGATGAGCTTGATGCCAACTTTATCATCAGAGGATTGAGGGCTGTGAGTGACTTTGAGTATGAGCTACAGATGGGATATGCCAATGCTTCACTCAAAAAAGAGCTTGAGACTATCTACCTCATGCCAAGCCTAGAACAAGCCTTTGTCAGCTCATCAGTAGTGAGATCAATACTACACTTTAATGGCAAGATAGATCACTTAGTACCACCTGTCGTATATGATATGATCAAGCAGAGGGTATAGATGTATATACTATTTGAGGGCATAGATACTTGTGGCAAAAGCACTCAAATAGAGCTACTGTCACAAAGATTTGATAGTGCTATCATCACTAAAGAGCCTGGTGGTACAGCTTTTGGTATCAGGGCTAGAGAGATACTGCTAGATGCCAAGCTATCCAAAAGAGCAGAGCTATTGCTATTTTTGGCTGATAGAGCAGAGCATTATGATAAAGTGATCAGACCAAATCAGGATAGACTTATACTCTCCGATAGAGGATTTATATCGGGTATAGGGTATGCCTTAGCCAATGGGGATTTTGATTTTGAGAATTTGTTAGAGTTAAATAGATTTGCCTTAGAGGATAGATTACCAGATAAGATCATACTCTTTATGACTGATAAGAAGACTCTCCAAGAGCGTATAGGTATCAAGGATTTGGATGGTATAGAGCTTCGTGGGCTAGAGTACCTACTAAGAGTTCAAGAGAAGATGAGGGATAGTGTAGAGAAGCTAGATATACCATATATATTGATAGATGCTAGAGATGACATATCGGTGATAGAGGAGAGGATATATAGAGATATCAAAAACTCTATCTCCAAAATAATGCATTAGAGATAGTATCGTGGCTATTTGATACTATTTTCACAATTCTACTACATAATTTGTGTTTAATTATCTTTTAATCCAAAATCTAATAAACTAAAGGTCAAGCAAACCTCTCAAGATAGCATTTAAGGGGTGTATATTTTGCAATATGCTTAGATAATCGAAGGAGAGAATATGAAATTAGGTTTCTTAGTCGACCTAAATCTCTGTATGGGGTGCAAAGGGTGTGAAGTTGCTTGTAGAGTAGAAAATGAAGTACCATTTAGCTCTTGGCGACTACATGTCAAATATGTAGATATAGGTACTTTTCCTGATGTATCTAGAAACTTCACTCCATTGAGATGCAATCATTGCGAAAATGCACCTTGTGAGAGGATCTGTCCTGTATCTGCACTACACTACTTAGATAATGGCATTGTAAATATCGACAGCAGTAGATGTATAGGGTGTGCTGGATGTGTGATGGCATGTCCTTATGGTGCTATCTATATGGATCCTCAGACAAATACAGCTGACAAGTGTACATATTGTGCTCACCGCATAGAGAGTGGTATGATGCCAGCTTGTGTAGTAGCTTGTCCTGTTGAAGCCAATATATTTGGTGATGTAGAGGATGATACGAGTCACATCTCACTATATATCATGGAGCATCAAGGTAGTGTCCAAGTGCGTAAACCTGAGAAAAATACCAATCCCAAACACTACTATGTAGGTGGTGGAAATCAAGCTCTCAATCCTTTGGCACATGAGAGACTTGAGAGATATGGATTGTTCAACGATACCACGCATATAGAACATATAGATACTCCTCACAATGATAGACTAGATAGATTTTTAGCACCACTCAAAAGTCTTGAGAAGTTAGGGGATAAGAGCTTTTGGGGTATGGAAAAATCCAAAGAGAATATAGAATCACCCAAACACAAGAAGGATCACTAATGATAGAGCATAGTATCAATGTAACAAATGGTCTTGTTACACTAGATGTGACATCTCCGACTACTATTTGGAGTTGGTTGATCACTCTAAATATGTGGGCGGTGAGTCTAACTGTTGGTGTTGTACTCGTTGGTGCATACTTATCATATAGACACAAAAGCAAGGATAGACCAAATCTTAGATGGGTAGTACCACTTATCTCTCTTATCTCTCTAAATATATTTTTACTCTCCACACTTACATATCTTCACTGGTCATATAAGATAATCAATATCCTCTTATACCCACACTGGACCTCAGCTATCACTATAGGTGCTTGGGTAGCTCTACTCTATACTATCCTTATCACCATAATGGTAACGATAGGTATCTTAGATGCATTTCCCAATCTAGCTAGACATAATATCTTTACGAAGATAATCAGGCGTGGTAGTAGATTTTATGAGAAGGTATCTCCATTTGCAGTATTTCTCTCTATACCTTTGATACTCCATACAGCTATCATCATGGCAGAATCTACCGCTATGGGACTATGGCAAGCACCTACTGAACTGATACAGGTACTTTTGGGTGCTTTTATAGCAGGTTCTGCAACTCTCATATTTGTCTCTGATAGTTGGAGTAGAGAGGCTAGAGAAGATCTATCTTTTGTATTGGCGATAAGTATACTCTTTAGCTTTTTGATCTATATGGGTGAGTATCTCTTCTCATTCAAATCAGCAGAGATAGAGGCTACACTAAAGTATCTTCATGCTAGTGGAGAGTACAATGTAGAGTTTTGGATAGCTATGACTCTTGGGTTTGTCACTCCACTATTTTTGAGTATCTCAAATATCAAGAGTGATAACAAGACTCTTATGAGATTTGCAGCTATTTTGGCACTCATTGGACTATATCTTGCCAAAGATGTATGGCTAAAAATCCCACAGATATTACCGTTAAGCTAAGGAGAGATCGATGATAAGTTCAAAAAACAATAAAAAATCTTCATTTATAGAGAGTAGACGAACTTTCCTGAAAGGGACAGCTTATACAGTAGCTGGTGCGACTATGGTAAAGGGTGTATTTGAGACTATCGCTGCTACACCTGCTATGGCTGAAGATAGCAAATTCACATCTACACCCGATACTCTATCATTCTATCCTCCACTCCAAGAGTGGGATAGCTTTAGTGAGCTTGATGGCAATGATTGGAAGAGAGGTGGTACAGATAGAAATGGTCTCCAGAGCGATGAAAACCCCAATGGTATAAAAGCTACAGAGTATATGCTAGTACCTACATCATGTTCAAACTGTGAAGCCTCATGTGGTCTTACTGCTTGGGTAGATATCGGTACTTACAAAAAGAGTCAAAATCCTAGAGACTTAAAGGTCAAAAAATATATGGGCAACCCACTACATGTAGGTAGTCGTGGTAGAAACTGTGCCAAGGGTTACGCAACCCAATCACAAATGTACGATCCAGATCGTATCCCATTCCCACTAAAGAGAGCTCCCAATAGCAAGAGGGGTGAAGGCAAATGGGTTAGAGTGACATGGGATGACGCTATGGCGGAGATAGGCAAAAAGATACATGATACACTAAAGAGTGGTGATGAACTATCTAAAAAATCTATCATATATCATGTAGGTCGTCCAAATGAGAATGGATTTGGATATAGAGTACCCCACTCTATGGGTTGTGATGGGTACAATTCTCATACAAATATCTCTAGCGGTGGTGCAAGAGGTGGAAATATACAGTGGAGTAATGATGACAAAAACAATCCAGATTGGGCAAATGCCAAACTGATATTTTTACAATCATCACATGCCGCTGATGCTGGTCACCACTTCCAACAGACAGCAGGTATGATAGCTGATGCCAAAAGAAGAGGTGCTAAGCTTGTAGTGATAGACCCTCGAATGTCAAACTCTGCTGGTATGGCAGATTTATGGGTACCTGTATGGCCAGGTACTGAGAGTGCATTATATCTATATATGGCAAACCGAATACTCAACGAAAAAGGGGCAAGTGGCAAATCTCTTGTTGATCATGCATTTGTCAAAAATTGGGTCAATTGGGATAGATTGATGGGTGATAAGGATTATCTAAAGTATCTACTCAAAAAAGGTTATATCAAATCACTCCCAAATGGAGATAGTTATGAGGATTTCATCACAATGATATCTGAGATCTATAGCCAATATACTCTTGAGTTTGTAGTCAAGGAGTGTCGTGTAGAGGCTAGAATCATCGAAAAGCTCTATGATATGTTTATAGATGCCAACAAGAGAGTAGTTACATATCTATGGAGAGCTGGTACGATAGGTCATAGAGGTGGTTGGATGATAGCTAGAAGTGGACTATTGCCATTTGTACTTAGAGGTGCTATGAGTGGTGATGAGGGCAACATGGGTCTACACTATTGGTCTACAATATCTATCAATGGCAAGGGTGACGCTGCCACTAAAGCAGGTGAGAAACCTCCTAGAGTAGATGTATGGAATGAGATAACTTGGCCACCAGAGTATCCACTAAGTAGTTATGAGATGAGCCATATCATGCCTCACCTTCTCATGGATGATGAGTGGCAAAAGAGATGGCAAGATAGAGGACTTGAGAATATACCTACAAAACTTGCAGTCTGGATCCCTAGAATGTACAATCCAGTATGGACCAATCCAGATGGTTTTAGATGGATAGAGGCTCTAAAGAGAGAGGATAAGATAGAGATGAGTTTCAATCTATCCCCAACTTGGAGTGAGACCAATTGGTATTGTGACTTTATACTTCCTGTAGGATTGGCAGGTGAGAGACATGACCAATCCTCTGAAGCCACAAAACCAGCTAGATGGTTAAGCTTCCGCAATCCAGCACTCCGTGTAGCATTGGAGAAGATGGGGTGGGAACCCAAAGATCCTACAAGAGCCACACTAGAGGCTCATGTAGCAGCAGGATTGGGTGAAGTGTGGGAAGAGGTAGAGTTCTGGGCAAATATCATGGTACACCATGTCGATCCAGATGGTAGCTTGGGTGTGAAGAGGTATTGGGCTTCCAAAGAGGATCCAACTCGTGCTATAACCATACCTGAGTGGTACCAAGCAGTTTTTGATAAACTACCAAACCTCAAGAGAGCTGCCAAAGTAGCATATCCCAACTCAAAATATCCAAACTATGAGATGATGAGAGATAGAGGTACTTGGCTAGAGGAGGATAATATATATAGACCCCAAGAGAGACCTTTATATATGGAAGATGGCAAATATATAGTAGATGGCCACGAATATAAACAGAGTGAAGTAGAGAGAGACAAATATGGTACACTACTAGTAGATGACCATCTATTTGGTGGCAAAAAAGCTATCGGCATAGAGATAGATGGTGAGATAAAAGAGGGTTTTCATACCTTAAGTAAAAAGCTTGAATTCTACTCTCAATGGCTCAAAGAGTGGAAGTGGCCAGAGTACGCTATACCTATCTATCCAACTACAAAAGGGCAGAGAAAGAGGATGGTACACATAGTAACACAAGTCCACCATGACTTTATGCAAAAAGATAATGAATTTGCATTAAATACAATCTTCAGACTACCCTATGATACCTATGCAAAATCTATCAACCCTAAGATATCACAAAACTACAATCCCATATGGATAAATAGTCAAGATGCCAAAAAATTGGGTATCAAAAGAGGTGATATCATCAAGTGTACTATCACAGATACAGTATCCAAATTGGAGTCAGGCTACTTTATAGCTATGGCTATACCTACAGAGAGTACTATGCCAGGAGTGGTAGCCTCCTCTCATCATGCAGGTAGATGGAAGCTCAAAAATGCAGTAGATATCCCTGGATTTAGACACCGATTGGGTATCATGGGCATCGAAACCCCTCTATATGATATGAGTATGGATGGCAAGATAGGTAGACTCAAGCCAAAAGGAGGTCTCGATAGAGATATAGTAGACAATAGGGATACTTGGCAATTCAAAGAGTTCAACGGAGACTTAGAAAATATCTGGTGGGATGGGCTTAGTGGCTCTTGGCAAAATGCAGTAGCACCATCACACCCAGACCCAATAACAGGAAATCATGCTTGGTACCAGAAGATCACCATCACAAAAGCCTCCAATGAGGATAAGATAGGTGATATATATGTCAATTATGAGAATAATTTCAAAGTTTACCAAGAGTGGAGAGAGAAACTAACTCGACCACTAGATAGCTCTGATACCCTCAGAAGACCTATACATATCAAACGCCCAGCTATGCCTTTGACCCCAAATGCTTATAGTGTCAAGCTAGGATAGTGCATATCTACACTAGAGCAACCCACTAGTGATAGATGGACTTGCTACAGACTTCATAGAGCCATAAGTATACTTTAGGTAAAATATATACCAAAATTTTATTTCAAATGGGTAGAGTATAATCATGATAGAAAAAAGCAAAAAAGTATTGGCACTAGGACTTATATCAACGATAATAACTGCGTTGATCATAGGGACCAATGCTCAAGCAGAAGATGGGAAATCATCTGGAGATTCACAAAAAAGTAAACTTGAAGCTTATATTAAGTTTACACGGATACTCAACGCTATAGAGCAGCAGTATGTAGATGACATAAATACTTCTGACTTGGTAGATAAGGCTCTCAAAGGTCTACTATCCAATCTCGATGCACACTCTTCATTTATGGACAAAAAGAGTTTTAAAGAGTTAAATGTCCAAACTAGTGGAGAGTTTGGTGGATTGGGTATCAGTGTAGGTATGAGAGATGGTGTGCTTACTGTCATAGCTCCTCTAGTAGGAACTCCAGCAGACAAAGCGGGTGTAGAGTCAGGAGATATCATTCTCAAGATCGATGACAAAGCCACTATAGGCATGGGTATAGATGAGGCTGTATCCATCATGAGAGGAAAACCAAAAACAGACATAGTGTTGACTATAGTGAGAAAAGGTGAGCCTAAACCTCTAATCATCAAGATAACAAGAGATATCATCAAGATACAGTCAGTATATGCAAAAAAGATCGATAATGACATACTCTATATACATGTCACATCTTTTGACAAAAAAGTTACAAAAGATGTCAAAGCAGCTATAAAAAAATATAGTAATCGTACAGGTATCATACTTGATCTTAGAAATAATCCTGGTGGACTACTTGATCAGGCGGTAGGATTGACCGATCTATTTGTCGATGATGGTGTCATAGTGAGCCAAAAAGGTAGAAATAAGATAGAGAATATAGAGTTCAAAGCTCACAAAAAAGGCACATATAGAGATATACCTATGGTAGTCTTGGTCAATAGTGGCTCAGCAAGTGCTAGTGAGATAGTGAGTGGTGCTCTACAAGATATGAAGAGAGCTATAGTAGTAGGCAAAAAAACATTTGGCAAAGGTAGCGTACAAGTAGTCATGCCTGTAGGTGACGGTGAGGCTCTTAGATTGACTGTAGCTAGATACTATCTTCCAAGTGGCAGAACCATACAGGCAAAAGGTGTAACTCCAGATATCATAGTCCACCCTGGTAAGGTAGCTAGAGACAACAACAGTAGCTTTATCATAAAAGAGAGTGAGCTAAAGAAGCACCTAGAGGATGAACTAGAGAAGATAGAGATGCAGAAGGATAAAAAATCCAAAAAAGAGGATAAAAAATCCAAAAAGAAGACAAAAGATGATAAAACAATCATAACCGAAGATCAAATATATAATGATGCACAGCTCAAGAGCGGCATAGATATACTAAGAGCATTGATGATCATAGCCCAACCGAAGCAGGAGAGTAAATAGTGCAAAAAGATAAGTTAATATATGAGGGAAAAGCCAAAAAAATATGGTCTACTATGGATCCTGATCTATATATATCAGAGTTCAAAGATGATCTAACTGCATTCAACGGAGAGAAAAAATCTAGCGAAGAGGGGAAGGGAACACTGAACAACAAAATCTCAACCCAACTCTTCAAATATCTTGACAAAAAAGGTATACCTAACCATTTCGTAGAGATGTTAGATGACAATCACATGCTCCATAAGAGAGCAGATGTGATACTCATAGAGGTGATAGTACGCAATATAGCTACAGGTAGCCTGAGTAGAAATCTAGGTATAGAGGATGGTAAAATTCTTCCATTTGCTCTAGTAGAGTTCGACTACAAAAATGATGAGTTGGGTGATCCAAAACTTAATGACCAACACTGTATGATACTAGAGCTTGTCAAAGATGAGTCGGAGCTAGAGTATATCAGATATATAGCTCGTCGCATCAACAGACTACTCAAAGAGTTTTATGCAGAGATAGATTTGACGCTAGTAGACTTCAAGCTAGAGTTTGGTAGAGATAGCGATGACAATATCATACTCATAGATGAGCTAAGTCCTGACAACTTCAGACTATGGGATAGCAATAGCGGTGAGAAGATGGATAAGGATAGATTTAGAGAGGGACTAGGTGGGGTTAAAGTCGCCTACGAAGAGGTTCTCAATAGAATTTTAAGGGAGAAATAAATGAAAGCTATTATCAATGTATATCTGAAAGAGGGCGTATTGGATCCTCAAGGTAAAGCTGCTCACCATGCACTAGAGTCTATGAATTTTAAAGGCATAGAGGATGTTCGTATAGGCAAACAGATCATCATCAAACTAGAGACAGAAGATAAAAATGAGGCACAAAAAGAGGTAGAAGATATGTGTGAAACACTTCTAGCGAATACAGTTATTGAAGATTATACTATAGAGTTAATATAGATATGAGAGTAGTAATATTACGATTTCCTGGAACCAATTGTGAATTTGATACCCAATATGCTTTCGAGAAGCTAGGTCACACTACAGAGCTGATATGGCACAAAGAGGAGTCTCTACCAGAGTATACAGATCTAGTGGTAGTTCCTGGTGGTTTTAGCTATGGAGACTACCTCCGTTCAGGCTCTATAGCTAGATTTTCTACTGTGATGAAGGCGGTAAAAGAGTATGCAAATAGTGGCGGTAGAGTCTTGGGTATATGTAATGGATTTCAAATCCTTACCGAAGCGGGTCTACTCCCTGGAGCATTGAAGAGAAACAACAACCTCCACTTCATCTCAAAGATACAACACTTAAAGGTAGTCAATAGCGACAACGCATTCCTAAATAGATGTAGCGATGAGGAGATATTGAATATACCTATAGCACATGCTGATGGCAACTACTATATAGATGATATAGGGCTATCTGAATTAGAAGCCAATGGACAGATACTTCTTAGATATTGTGATGCCAATGGCGATAGAGTAGTAGTCAATGGATCAGTCACCTCTATAGCAGGTGTATGCAATATAGAGAAGAATGTATTTGGATTGATGCCTCATCCAGAGAGGGCATTGGAGTCTATATTGGGTTCTGATGATGGTATCAAGATGTTGCAAGGATTTGAGCAGTAATGACTCTGCATAGGTATATCACTCTTTTGATGATCATTATGATAGGAGCCTCCTCCTATCTCTTTGCAGATAAAGAGTATAGATATAGCTATCTACCAAAAAAGATATATGAAAATCAACTATTTCCTATCACACTACTAGAGATAGGCTCCAATAAGGTCAAACCAAAATTTTATTTTGAAAAGAACAAAAAGAGTAAACCTATCTTCAAAAACCCCCTAGTGGTAAAGAATGGTACTGATACATTCTATACATTCTACTTCAAAGCTACAGAGAAGAGTTTCTATCTACCAGCACTTACTATCAAAGATGGCAAGAGAGAGATAGAGCTAAAAGGTAGAGAGATAGAGGTAGTCAAACTCAAATATAGAGATGACTTCTCAGGAGTTTTGGCAGCAGATATGAAGATCAAAACTTCACAAGCCTCAACATATGACGAGAAAAACAATCTCGTAACTATATCTATAGAAGCCTTTGAAGCAAATATTGAAGATATGTATCTGGATCTAGTAGTAGAGGATGGTGTGGAGAATATAAAGAGAAAGAGTGCCAAAGTTGTCGCAGAGTATTATGCTGTAGTACCTACGACAAAAAAGCATCTTAGGTTTACATACTTCAATACCATAAAAGGGCAGTATCAATTTTTGGATACCCCTATAGTTATCAAAGACTACTCTGTATCAACACAATCAGATATAAATCCAAAAGATGATAGTTTTGATAAATTGAAAAAGATAATTTTCCTGATACTTAGTATACTATTTTTCCTACTATTTTTGTGGAAGAGAGACTTTTTTTATCTTGTGTTGGTTGTATTTACTGTGGCTGTGCTATTGGTACTCTATACGCCCAAAGAGAAGATATGTGTCAAGCAAGGTGCACCACTATATATACTACCAACCTACACTAGTAGTATCAGTACAAAGATAGATAGTGATTTTATCACCCCACTTCTAGGAAAGAGAGCTGAGTTCAACAAAATAGAGTACAAAAATAATATTATAGGATGGATAAAAGATGAAAATCTTTGCAAAGATTAGATTTTATTGGGGTGCATTTGTCATCTCATTTGTAGTAGCTGTGATAATGATACCTTTGGTAACTATATTCCCAAACCATCAAGGCTCTATCATGCACTATCTAAATAGACTCATCATCATCTTGATAGGTGGTAGATTGGAAAAGGTCGGAGATATAGATCCCAATGCAGATATGATAGTAGCAAACCACCAAGGCATTATAGATGTAGTAGGGTTGGAAGCTATACAAAACAATAGATTGAGATGGATAGCCAAAAAGGAGCTCTTTGATGCTTTTTGGTTTGGCTATATACTCAAAAATAGCAATATGATATCTATAGATAGAGAGAACAAATCTGGATTGGTCAAACTGCTAAGAAGTGTCAAAGAGTCTCGCGACACTCTACATAGACAAGTCGCACTATTCCCAGAGGGTACAAGAGCCAAAGATCAGAAGTTACTATCTTTCAAATCAGGGACCAAATTTATAGCTGACAAACTATCTCTAAAGGTGCAACCTGTAGTCATAACAGGTAGTAAGCTACTACTAAATGAGCATAACAAAACAGCTCATAACTCTATAGTCAAATTTATCTATCTACCCACTATAGATGTAAAAGAGGCTGGTGATGGATGGTATGAAGAGATGAGAAAAACAATGCAAAAGGTTATAGATGATGAATTTGCCAACAATAATCGCAGTCGCTAGTGGTGGAGCTATAGGGGCTCTATCTAGGATGTTTATAAATGGTTTTGTCAATAGACATATAACACATACACTACCTTTCGGTACCCTAGTAGTCAATCTTCTAGGTAGTTTTATCATAGGTATACTCTTTGCATGGTTTCACACCAACTCAACCCTATCCCCACATATCAAATCATTCCTAGTGACAGGTCTATTGGGTGCTTTGACAACATACTCTACATTTGCTATCGAGAGCTTTTTTTTACTCGAATCAGGTCATTTAGCACATGCTTTTACAAATATGGCACTCAATCTTTTCGGCACTATATTGATGGCGGGTATAGGCTATCTAACACTTCTACACTTTATTAAATTGACCCAAGGATAACTATGTCTTTACTACAAGATGAGATAACAAAACATATAAGAAAATTGATCAAACCCCTCAAAGATGATGAGCTTCTCATCCCAATATTGAAAAAGAGATTGACAAAGAAGGAGTACAAACTACTCTATATGCTCATAGAGGGGATAGATAGATCATCTCAGATGGAGAGATTGAACCTCAGCCTAGATCTACTTGAGCAACTCCAAGAGAAGATGGTCAAAAAATTAAATCAAGAGAGATTGAAACAGGAGTTGATGATATAGCACAGAGCTATCATATCTCAATATACTCCAGATAGTCCAAACTCCTATACTCTATCTTCTGTAGAGATAGTATCTTTGTGATGACTCCTGCATGTGTGCAGATAAGTATCCTCTTGGTGCTATCTAGACTCTCTAAAAACTCTGA
>Ga0256913_10001266_pt1 | contig 13037 bp, 9 predicted proteins | sample Axial_MatmetaG_FD_185970 | JGI IMG/M metagenome (GOLD analysis project Ga0256913, IMG submission 185970) | Deep-sea worm associated microbial mat communities from Axial Seamount, Juan de Fuca Ridge, Pacific Ocean - Axial_Mat | ecosystem: Environmental > Aquatic > Marine > Oceanic > Microbial...
TCTTTGAACCGCTTTATATGTGTTGTTTCCTGTATTTAGGTCTGGAAATATAAACACATTTGCCTCCCCTGCCACTTTTGAGTGGGGAAGTTTTGTTTTTGCTACTTTTTTATTTATAGCTGCATCGTATTGGATTGGACCCTCTACAAGCAGGTTTGGATCTGTATGTTTTACGATTTTTGTTGCTTCTCTTACCTTATCTACATCCACCCCTCTGCCACTCTCACCTGTTGAGTAAGAAAGCATTGCAACTTTAGGCTCAATCCCAAAAGCTTGTGCTGTTTGTGCAGATGAGAGAGCTATTTGTGCAAGCTTGGTTGCATCTGGATCTTGATTTATCGCACAGTCACCATAAACCAAAACTTTGGTTTTTAAACACATAAAAAACACACTTGAGACTATGGAAACACTTGGTGATGTTTTTATGATTTGTAAAGCTGGTCTGATAGTATCTGTAGTTGAGTGGATAGCACCACTTACCATCCCATCTGCATAACCTAGATAAACCATCATAGTAGCAAAATAGTTTAGATGAAGCATAGCATCTTTTGCTCCATCTATCGACAAGCCTTTATCTTTTCTAAGCTCATAAAATCTCTCTACAAACTCATCCATAAGCTCAGATTTGCAATGATCGATAATTGTCGCTCTGCTTAAGTCAAGCCCAAGTCTCATATATCTCTCTTTTAGTGCCAAAGGCTCACCCAAAAGTATAATATCTGCCACCCCACGACGAAGAACAATCTCTGCTGCTCTTAAGATTCTCTCATCACTGCTCTCAGGAAGCACTATGGTTTTTTTATTTGAGTGAGCGATATTGAAGAGTTGGTATTCAAACATCATAGGTGTTACAACATCACTCTTTGTATCTGATGTTATCTTTTGCTCAATCATTTTGATATCTACACTTGAGTTAAACAGTCCCAATGCCAAAGCTATTTTTCTCTCACTCTTTACCCTAAGCCTTGAGTGAACATTTATCAAACTTCTTGCTGTTTGATATGTATCAGTTTTAACAGAGAGTATGGGGACACGAAAGCTTGTAAGCCCATCGATAAGTTTTTGCACATTTGGGTGTGCCCTCATATCAAATGGGAAAATTATCCCCGAGATATTTGGATAGGAGTTAGAATAGAGTGCTCCTAAAAGTCCAAGGATGATATCTGACCTATCTGCAGGGACTATAATGAGGTCATCCTCCTCTATATGTTCTAAAAAATTATCTAGTGTCAAAGCTGCTACTTTTGCTTTTCTTATAACCCTTGCATGGTCATCACCACTTAACATCACAGGGGTAACATCCAAAGCATCTATCACATCTTCTATTGTTGGCATATTTAACTCATCTATCTCTTTAAAAAGGTAGGTGGTATATCTATACTCTTTTAGTTTTTCTTGTAAAAGTGTGTATTTTTCTTCATCCAATCTATTTATAAAAGTTGCAAAGTGGGAGCAACCCTCATTTATAAGGTTTTCATTTTCTATCAGGATATCTTCATATACCTCTTGGGCTGTCTCGTTTTTTATATTTTTTGCATTTATGATATTGATATATGATGAGCCAAAATTTTGTGCTATTTTTATATTTAAATTATAGTTTATAGTTGGTGTAAAAAAAGAGTTTCTCATACCTTCACACAACACAAAATCATAACTCTCTTCAAGTTTTTTAAACTTTGTTATAAGCTCATTTAAAAGCTCATTCATTCTGTTTTGCGATATCATATACTCAACATAATCTATATCACACCCGTAGGTATCTTCATATTTCATATCAAGATTGTATCTTTGGAGGATAAAACTTATATCTCCATCAACTATATTTTTATCATAGATAACAGGTCTAAAAAAAGCAACACGATGGATATTTCTCTTTAAAATCTCCATCATCCCCATAGAAACAAAGAGTGTACCTGCATTTCTCTCTTGTGCTGATATATAAAGTGATTTTATTTTCATGATAGTATTATAACTAACCAAAATTTATTTTACACCCTTTACAAACACAAAACTTCTCTTTACAAATCCGTTACTCTCATAAAATCTGTGTGCATCCTCTTTCTCAAAACCTGATGAGAGTACAATATTTTCACACATAGCCATTTTGGCATAATCTTTTAGATAATCAAGCATCATAGCTCCATACCCTTTTGCCCTATACTTCCTATCTGTTACCAAATCAAAAACAAACAGATGTCTTTTGTGGTAAAAGTTTGTGCTTATTGCTACACCTGCAAAGGTAACTAAAACATCTTTTTCCATTATACCTATCATCTTATACTCTATATGCCTCATCTCGTAAACTAAATCTTCAAACTCATCATAACTTAACTCTTCTCGAAGCTGAGATAACACCATATATACATTTTCTAACTCTTTTAAACTCAATTCTCTTATCTGCATAACCACATTTTATAATAAATTTGTTACAATAGTACAAAGCAATTCAAAAAAGGTATGATAATGTTAAATAAAATGACGATAAAGCAGAGGCTTTTATTTTTAAGTGTTGTGATTTTAAGTGTGATTTTTCTCTTTGCAGCTAAACTTTCCTACGAAACTTATAACAGTTACTCCAATATTAAAAAAACAGCATCATTAATCGAGCTCTCTGTAAAGATGAGTGCCGTGTTACATGAGCTTCAAAAAGAGAGGGGTGCGAGTGCAGGTTTTTTAGGCTCAAAAGGGACAAAGTTTGTAGATATTCTCCCAAATCAACACACCTCTACAGACAAAAAGATCAAAGAGTTAAAAAACTTCATACAAAACAACCCCTCCAAATATGCAAAGCAGGTAAGTAAGAGTTTAGATTTTAACTCTATCTTACCTATGAGAGTAAAAGTGAAGTCTCAAAACACATCTGTAAAGAGTGCAGTTGTGTTTTATACAGCTTTAAACAAACAGATCATAGATACCATCTCATACTTTTCAACCATCCCTGAAAATGGTTTTTTGAAAACAAACTACAACAGTTTTGTTATATTTATAAGCTCAAAAGAGAGAGCAGGTATAGAGAGAGCTGTACTCTCAAGTGTTTTTGCAAAAGACACATTTACAAGAGCAACAGCAGCCAAATATGAAGCTCTTGTTTCTCAACAAAAAGCATTTACAAATCTTTTTATGCACACTGCTACAAAAGAGGTGCAACAGATGTACAAAAAAACAGCATCTGATAGCTCTTTTGAAGAGGTAAACAGATATAGAGATATAGCAAACTCAAGAGAGAGTGGATTTGGGGTTGAGCCAACTGTTTGGTTTAACACCATAACTAAAAAGATAAATGCACTAAAAGCGTTTGAAGACTCCTTGGCAAAACATATCATAAGTGTTGCTAACTCTATGGTAAACTCATCATTTATGCTACTTATGTTTGTTGTTCTTTTTTCTCTGTTTATACTTATATTTGTTATTTACCTCTCAACAAGTGTTACAAAAAGTATCACAAACTCTATAGACCGATTTAAAGATATTATGGGTCATATAACTAAAGAGGGTGACCTCTCTATCGAAGTTGACAGAAGATCAATTGCTAGAAATGAGATGGATGAGATAACACAGTTTTTAGCAACTCTGATAAAACTTGTAAAAGATTTAACAAGTAGGATAAACACCTCTGTACATAAAGCTTCACAGGGTGATTTCAGTTATGATTTAAACGATGAGGGGCTTCACGGAGATTTTGCAGAAGCTATCCATAATGTTCAAGATGGTATATCTGCTATGCATGATGCCCATGAAAAACAAAGACTTATTAACTTTAGCTCAAACATCAGAAGTATTGGTAGTGTTGGGGATGGTTTAGGTCTGATTCAAGGGGAGATAGCAAGTGTTATAGAGGAGTTGAGTGATGTTCAAAAAACAACTAAAAACACAGCTGTTACCGCAAACAATTCAATGGATGCAGTTGAAAACATCTTACAAAAACTACAAAATCTAGTTGAGCAGATAAGTGACAGCAACATCTCCATAGAGGGGCTAAACGATAAAACAAATGAGATAACATCTGTTGTTGACCTCATCAAAGATATTGCAGAACAAACAAACCTTCTTGCTCTAAATGCTGCTATTGAAGCAGCTCGTGCAGGTGAGCATGGGCGAGGTTTTGCAGTTGTTGCAGATGAGGTAAGAAAACTAGCAGAGAGAACACAAAAAGCAACAAGTGAGATAACTATCTCTATCAACTCTATGAAACAAGAAGCAAGCACCATACTTGATAAATCAGAAACTATGACAACTCTAGCTGATGAAGCATCTGACTCAGTTGAGCAGTTTAACTCAACTATGAGTAACCTAAACACAGAAGCAACTCAGATGGCTGATGTTATAAACCTGATGGAAAACAAAGTTTTTGTTGTTTTGGCAAAAATCGATCATATTATATACAAAGCAACCACTTATGATACCATCGTAAATGCTGATAGAACTACGATGCTAGGATCTCACACTGAGTGCAGACTTGGCAAATGGTACAACGGTGCAGCAAAAGAGAGATTTGGAGCTACAAATGCATACAAATCACTTCTTAGCCCACACAAAGCTGTGCATGATAGCGTAAGAGGTTCTATCGAATTTTTCAAACGAGATGATTTGAGACTTGAAAACGAAGACAAAATTATAGAAAATCTAAGAACGATGGAAGATAGTAGCAATAAACTTTTCATCCTTCTAAATGAGATGCTTGATGAATATAAAAATAATTAAGTTTTAAACAAATCTTAGATATAATCGCGAAAATTTAAAGCCTACATGCCGTGACATGTAGCTTATATGAGAGTAGTTAATGGTAAGTGTAAATAATCTAATAATGCGTTTTGGAAATAGAGTGCTATTTCAAGATATAAATCTAAAACTTGACCGTCACAAAAGATATGGTCTAATCGGTGCTAACGGTGCAGGAAAAACAACTTTTTTAAAAATCCTTAGTGGTCAGATTGATGAGTACGAGGGTGAAATCAGTGTTGAAAATGGTCTAAAAGTTGGTGTTTTGGGGCAAAATCAGTTTGCTTTTGAAGATTATACAATCATGGATGCTGTATTGTATGGAAACAAGAGACTTTATGATGCGATAAAAGAGAAAGAGGAGCTTTATGCAACAGGTGACTTTGAAGATGATGCTGTAAACAATCGTCTTGCTGACTTAGAAGTTGTCTGTGTTGAAGAGGACCCAACTTATGAGTATGATGTAAATATTGCAAAAATTTTAGAAAATGTTGGGATAGCTGCAGATAAACATAATGACCTTATGAGTTCACTTGACTCTGCTGATAAATTTAAAGTTTTACTAGCACAAGTGCTTTATCCAAAGCCTGATGTATTATTTCTTGATGAGCCTACCAATAACCTTGACATTGAAACTATCTCATGGCTTGAGCATGAGCTTAAAAGGCATGAGGGTACTATGGTTGTTATCTCTCACGATAGACACTTTTTAAATGCAGTTGTTACAAACATACTAGATGTAGATTACCAAAAGATAAGAGAGTTCACAGGTAATTATGATGATTGGTATATAGCTGCAAATGTTATAGCAAAACAACAAGAGCTTGATAATGCCAAAAAACAAAAAGAGAAAGAGCAGTTAGAGGCTTTTGTGAGAAGATTTAGTGCAAATGCTTCAAAAGCAAAACAAGCAACTTCAAGACAAAAACAACTTGACAAACTTCAAATAGATGATATTAAACCATCTTCAAGAAGAGACCCAAGCATAGTTTTTAAAGCAAAAAGGGTGATGGGAGATGAGGCACTTGAGCTTAAAAATATCTCCCACTCATACGCAGATAACGAAGTTCTAAAAGATATAAGCTTCAAAATTGTTCCCAATGAGAAGATTGCTCTTATAGGTGGCAACGGTGTAGGTAAAACTACACTTTTAAAAATCCTTATGGAGGAGATGAAACCTACAAGTGGAGAGATTCACTGGGGTGCTACCATAGAGAACTCATACTTTCCACAAGATACTGCTGATATCATAGAGGGTGATGGAACACTTTATGACTGGCTTAGAGCATTTGATCCAAAAAGAGATATAGCTGAGATAAGAAACTGTCTTGGTCGTATGCTCTTTAACGGTGAGCAGCAAGAGAAGTCTGTTGTAAGTATCTCTGGTGGTGAAAAACACAGAATGATGTTAAGCAAAATGATGCTAGAGGGTGGAAACTTTTTAGTTTTAGATGAGCCTTCAAACCACCTTGACCTTGAGGCTATCGTAGCACTCGGTGAAGCACTTTATACTTTTAAAGGAAATGTTATCTGTGTATCTCACGATAGAGAGTTACTTGATGCATTTGCAAATCGTATCATAGAGCTTAGAGAGGATGGAACCTATGTTGACTTCAACGGAAGTTATGAAGAGTTTGCACAAGCAAAAGAAAAAGGGGAGATATAATAATGGCTAAATATAAAAATTTTATAGGATTGGGGATAGCAGGTAACTTTGCTCTTCATCTTGACCAAGCTGGAGAAGCTGAAGATTTTAAAGATATTATGACAGCAGAGGAAGCGGCACCAAAAGGGATGTTCCCTTTCTTTTTGCCAAAAGTACAAAACCCTGTAAACAAAGCTGAGCTTCATGCTAAGGAATTTTTATCAACTTACCCACTCGGAGCTGATAATATAAAACTTCCAAAAAATAGTGCAAATGTTCAAGCTGAACCAGAGGTAGCACTTGTTTGTGATTTGGAGTACACTATGGGAAGATTGACAAACATCATTCCAAGATATTTTGGAGCTTATAACGACTGCTCAATCAGAATTGAGGGTGCAGAAAAAATCAGTGAGAAGAAAAACTGGGGGCATGAGTGTAAAGGTTTTTCAAATACACTTTTTCCTGTAAAAAGTTTTTTACAAAACTCAAACATGGACGACTACTCAATCTGCAGTTTTTTAAGAAGAGATGGACAGATCCATCCTTATGGAGAAGATGTGGAGCTTACGGGCTATAGCTATTTTCATGAAAAACTACTTGATTGGATACTAAATCAGATAAATACTCAAGAAAACTTTGGTCCACTTGAACCAATTAGCGAGTATATCCATGCTTGTGGCAACCCAAAAGAAGCTATCATTAGTATAGGTGCTACAAGATATACAGAGTATGGTGAAAAAACATACCTTCAAGAGGGTGATGAGATGATAGTTATCGTTTATGATAGAACTAAAGTAAACTCTGATGATGTTTTAAAAGCGATAGAGAGCTCCTCTTATGACCATGAAAATATGAGTGTGTTGGCACAAAAAATCATACACCATGAGTAGAGGCAAAAAGTTAGATATATTTATAGGTGCTGATATAGAGGATGGTTGGGCAGAGCTCCAATCACCTCGAAAAACTACACTTTCAGACAAAATCATAGAACCATCAAAACATTTTTTAGTCTTTAAAAAAGAGAAGCGAAGAGGCAAAACTGTTACCCTTGTAGGGGAATTTCAGATGCCAAAAAACGATATAACCGCTACACTTAAAAACTTAAAAAAGAAACTTGGCTGTGGTGGAACTTTTAAAGATGGGTGGATGGAGTTTCAAGGTGAAGTCAAAGAGAAACTTATACCTCTACTTCTTGAAAATAATTTCCGACTCAAAAAGCCAAAATCTTAAATCTACACTCAAATAATCACTTTTTTAACATATAAGCTTTTTTCTATTATCTACATTGGTGTTACATATATTCTCAAATACTAAACTGTTAAATAATTCTTAAAAGATTTTTCTAATATTTTGTATAAATCAATTCTAATAAAGGTTTAAAAAAGTAATATATATCCGTTAATGGACACCTTAACAAAATAGAGATTTAACACTGTTTTAAACTGTTAAATTTCGCCAAATTATCTAATAGGAGAAAATATGTCACTTTCAAGAAGAGAATTTCTTAAAAGTTCAGCGGCAGCATCTGCAGCAGCAGCGATTGGTATGAGTGTACCAGCGGAGCTAGAAGCAGCGGCAGGCAAAGCTGAAGGCGGCTGGAGATGGGACAAGGCAGCTTGTCGTTTCTGTGGTACTGGTTGTGGTATCATGATGGCTACTAAGAATGGTAAAATCGTTGCTGTTAAAGGGGACCCTGCGGCTCCAGTAAACAGAGGTCTTAACTGTATTAAAGGTTACTTTAATGCTAAGATCATGTACGGTGCAGATAGACTTACTCAACCTCTACTAAGAGTTGATTCAAATGGTAAATTTGACAAAAAAGGTAAATTTGCTCCAGTTTCATGGAAAAGAGCATTTGATGAGATGGAATCTCACATCAAATATGCACTTAAAAAATCAGGTCCTGAGGGTGTAGCAGTATTTGCATCTGGTCAGTACACTGTAATGGAAGGTTATGCAGCTCAAAAAATGATGAAAGCTGGTTTCCGTTCAAATGCAATCGATCCAAATGCTCGTCACTGTATGGCATCTGCGGTTGTTGGTTTCTATCAAACTTTTGGTATTGATGAGCCTTCTGGTTGTTATGATGATATTGAGCTTACTGATACTGTTGTAACTTGGGGTTCAAATATGGCAGAGATGCACCCAATTTTATGGTCTCGTGTAACTGATAGAAAACTTTCAGACCCAGAGCGTGTAAAAGTTGTAAATATCTCTACTTATAGACACAGAACTTCAGATTTAGCTGATATGGAAATCATCTTTACTCCAAGTAGTGACCTTGCTATCTGGAACTATATCGCTCGTGAGATTGTTTACAATCACCCTGAAGCTATTGACTGGGATTTCTTGAAGAAAAACATCATTTTTGCTGCAAGTCCAGTAAATATGGGTTACGGTATGAGAAGAAAAGGTGAGAAGTCTTTAACACCTGTAAGACCTGACGGTTCTGCTGGTAAATACTCTGCTAAAGAGATGGAAACAATCAACCATGAGATGGTTCATAAAGTTTCTGAAGCTGAAGCACCTGCACTTTCAGTATATGGTTATAAAGCTGGTGATGACATGGTTAACAAGCCTGCTGGTCTTAAACACTGGGAAATCTCTTTTGAAGAGTACAAAAAATTCCTTGATCCGTATACTGTTGACTATGTAGCAGAAGTTGCAAAAGGTGATCCAGATGAGGATATCGAAGAGTTCAAGAAAAAACTTAAATACTTAGCTGATCTTTACATAGAAAAAGGTAGAAAAGTTGTATCTTTCTGGACAATGGGTATGAATCAACATACTCGTGGTACTTGGGTAAACACTTTATCTTACAATGTTCACTTTATGCTTAACAAACAAGCACTTCCAGGTTCTGGTGCATTCTCACTAACTGGACAACCTTCAGCTTGTGGTACTGCTCGTGAAGTTGGTACATTCTGTCACAGACTTCCTGCTGACCTTATGGTAAAATCACCTAAACATAGAAAAATCACTGAGGGTAAATGGCATATCCCTGCTGGTACACTAAACCCAGTTGGTAACCAACATATCATGAAAATCCATAGAGATATTGAAGATGGTGTTGTTAAATTTGCATGGGTAAATGTATGTAATGCTTATCAAGATTCAGCATCTGCAAAACACTGGATCAAAGCTGCAAGAGAGATGGACAACTTCATTGTAACTTCAGATGGTTATCCAGGTATCTCTGCAATGGTTTCTGACCTTGTTCTTCCATCTGCGATGATTTATGAAAAATGGGGTGCTTATGGTAATGCTGAGCGTCGTACTCAACACTGGAGACAACAAGTACTTCCAGTAGGTCATGCTATGAGTGATACTTGGCAATGGGTTGAACTTTCAAAAAGATTTACTGTAAATGACCTATGGGGTCCTTATACTCTTAGAAATGGTAAAAAACTTGCTGATGTTCGTGGTGCTGCTGAAAAAATGGGATATAGTAAAGATACTACTATGTTCGATATTCTTTATGCAAATGATAGAGCTAAAAAATATAAAATTGATATGAACTCATTCCCTCAAAAAGGTTATGACAACTCTGAATGTAATGGTGATAGCAGAAATGTTGTTGGTAGTGATGGTAAAGTTTTCAAAGGTTATGGTTTCATGATTCACCAATACCTGTTTGAAGAGTATGCTTCATTTGGTCGTGGTCATGGTCACGATTTGGCTGACTTTGTTACTTATCATAAAGTTCGTGGACTTAAATGGCCAGTTGTTGATGGTAAAGAAACTCAGTGGAGATTTAATGTTAAATACGATCCATACGCGGCTAAACATGCAGCTGAAAATGGCAGAGGTTCAACTCATGCTTTCTATGGTCCATTAGCTAAAGCACTTAAACAGGGTAACTTAAAAGGTATGGATAAAGCAAGTAAGAAAAAATCTCTAAAAGATAAAGCGAAAATCTTTGCTCGTCCTTATATGCAACCACCTGAAATTCCAGATGCTGAGTATGATACTTGGTTATGTACAGGTCGTGTACTTGAACACTGGCACTCAGGAACTATGACTATGCGTGTACCTGAACTATATCGTGCAGTTCCAGAAGCATTATGTTATATGCATCCTCAAACTGCTAAAGACAAAGGTCTTAAACAAGGTGGTTTATGTTGGGTAGAATCTCGTCGTGGTAAAGTAAAAGCTCGTGTTGAGACTCGTGGTAGAAATAGACCACCTCGTTCACTTGTGTTTGTTCCATGGTTTGATGAGAAAGTATTTATCAATAAAGTTTGTTTAGATGCGACTTGTCCTCAATCAAAACAAACAGACTATAAAAAATGTGCTGTAAAAATTTACAAAGCATAGATTAAATTAAATAAAAGGTAAGGGAAGTATCGTTTTGAGCGAAAACAGACCTGAAAATAAAAAGAAAAAAAAACCATTAAGCGATAGAAGAAAATTTATCCTTGGTATGGCACGCGGTGTTGGTTTAGCAACACTTGGTGGTTTTGTATGGAGTGCTTATGTTGATGAAGTTACGGCTTCTGAACTTCTCCTAAGACCACCTGGAGCTATAAAAGAGGATAATTTTCTAAAAACTTGTATCAAGTGTGGACTTTGTGTTGAAGCTTGTCCATACGATACACTTTTACTCGCTAAGCCTGGTGATAATAAACCTTTGGGAACTCCATATTTTGTTCCTAGAGATATACCTTGTTACATGTGTCCAGATATTCCTTGTGTGCCAGTATGTCCTACTGGTGCCTTGGATCAGTCTAGCGTAACAACAGATGGAAAATTAGATATAAACATAGCTGACATGGGGTTAGCTGTAGTTGATGAAGAGAGTTGTATCGCCTTTTGGGGGATACAATGTGATGCTTGTTATAGAGCTTGCCCTATTTTAGGTGAAGCGATAACTATCGAGTATGAACAAAACTCAAGAACTGGTAAACATGCATTTATGAAACCGATTGTACATAGCGATGCTTGTACAGGTTGCGGACTTTGTGAAAAAGCTTGTGTAACTGAAATAGCTGCTATACATATATTGCCTCGCGAGACAGCAATGGGTAAAGCAGGAGATTACTATATCAAAGGTTGGGATAAAGATGATGAAAAAAGGCTTGAAAATGCCAAAGAGATCAAAACAACCACTGAGTTAAGTAAACAAAAAGCCTCAGACAAGTTAAATGGTAATTTATTAGGAGACTTATATGAGTAATCTATGGAATAATTATCGTTATCTTTTTTTTAGAAGATTTACACAAATCGGCTTACTGGTTCTATATTTTGGTGCTAATGCTTGGGGCTGGAAAATGCTTCAAGGAAACCTTAGTTCGTCAAGTATTTTGGGTATAATCCCTATGAGTGACCCTTTTGCTGCATTACAAATGTTAGCAGCTGGTGCTGTGATGGCAACGAACCTACTTGTAGGTGTAGCTGTTGTTGTAGTTTTTTATTTCCTTGTTGGTGGTCGTGCATTTTGTAGTTGGGTTTGCCCAATAAACATGATTACCGATGCAGCTAATTTTTCAAGAGAAAAATTGGGGATAAATAAAGTTCAAGGGATAAAACAACCCGCATCAAGAAAGATTAGATACTGGGTTTTAGCTCTTAGCCTAATCATTTCAGCTTTGATGGGTGTAACAGCTTTTGAGTTTGTTTCACCAATATCTATGGTTCATAGAGGGATTGTGTTTGGTTTAGGTTTTGGTTGGGCAGCAATGCTTATAATTTTTCTTTTTGATTTATTTGTTCTAAAAAATGGGTGGTGTGGACATATCTGCCCCCTTGGTGGATTTTATTCACTATTAGGCAAGTTTAGTTTAATAAGAGTACAACATTATAAAGAAAATTGTACTGCTTGTATGAAATGTAAAGTAGTTTGTCCTGAGAATCAGGTGTTACATATGATAAACAAAGAGACACTACCTGTACTTTCTGGTGAATGTACAAACTGTGCTAGATGTATAGAAGTATGTGACGATGATGCCCTTGGGTTTTCCATAAGAAATATGGCAAAAAATAAAAAAACGGGAGAGTAAAATGAAAATAATAAGCAAATTAACGATTGGCTTAGCTACTGCTGCAATTCTTTTCGTTGGTTGTAACAATAGTGCTACACCAGCAGATGAGAAAGTTGCAAAGCCAACAATCAGTGAAGAGTCTCTTGGTCTTAGAAAAACGACTCTAAATAATGAAGCGGTTTCGCCAGCTAAAACTAGCTACGGCAAGAGCACTGCTGGTAGTGGTTACAAAATCAAAAGAGCATTCCAAGATGCTCCACCGATGATTCCACACGATACTACTGGTATGTTACCAATAACTATCAAAGACAACCAATGTATCACATGTCATGACCCTGCAGTTGCAAAAGATATGGGTGCTACACCGTATCCATCATCTCACATGACTAACTTTAGACCTAAGTCTTATGCTATTAGCGGTGAAAATACATCAAGTGAAAAATTAGCTCACATCTCTATCAAAAAAGGTGGGAAACTAATTGGTGCTAGATTTAACTGTTCACAATGTCATGCTCCACAATCTGATACTCCTTTAGCGGTTAAAAATAACTTTGAAGCTGTTTACACAAGGAAAGATGGTGCTAGCAGATCAAGCTGGAACGGTTCTAAACTAATGGAAGGGATTGATACTACTAAGTAGTAGAGATTTTATGCAGAGAAGAGAGCTTTTTAGCTTTCTCTCTTCATCCATT
>Ga0256913_10001267_pt1 | contig 13031 bp, 14 predicted proteins | sample Axial_MatmetaG_FD_185970 | JGI IMG/M metagenome (GOLD analysis project Ga0256913, IMG submission 185970) | Deep-sea worm associated microbial mat communities from Axial Seamount, Juan de Fuca Ridge, Pacific Ocean - Axial_Mat | ecosystem: Environmental > Aquatic > Marine > Oceanic > Microbial...
ATGTCTGGTCTGCCACAGGGGGGCACCCGGGAACGTAGTAATCCACTTCGACTACCTGGTCCAGCGTGTAGACTGAATTGTAGAGTTCCGGCAGTCTAAGCTCTCCTTCAGGTACCCTGGTTCTTGCCTGAGGGTAAATACCATCCGGGTTTTCGGTTGAGGGCGTCTCTATGTAAGAAGATCTGAGTATTTCCTCCCTGGTTTTCAGGTTTGCGAGACCGGGGATACACCCTTCATAGGCGCAGGATCCATAAGCTACCAGAAGTTTGGATTTTTGCCGGAGAAGCTTAGCCATTTCCTCGTTTTCTGAGTTCCTTATTGCCCCGTTGAACAGGCAGAGGTCTATCTCGTCATCTTCCATGGCTCTCACGTCATCGTATTTAATATCGATGGCGCAGGGCCAGAAGACTATTTCCACGGCCTCGGTAAGGGGAAGTATTCTGTCACCGATATCAAGTACGGCTATTTCACAACCGCCGCAACTGGCGGCCCAGTAGAGAGCGACTTTCGGCTTACCCATTGATTATCCTCCTTCCCGTCACGACAGGGTTCCAAAGTAATCTTTTGTGAGCTGCTTCTCTTTTACTTCAGGATTGCTGTAGTCGGGCAGTAACATAGGCGCGATTCCAGTTTCACCTGTGCCGGCTGCTTCCACCTCATCATTGTAGCGTCTTACGTGATCAAGATTAACTGCACCGATTTCTCCGTTTTCCCTTATGAATTCAGAGGCGAATTCACCCGCTAATCTGCCGAAGACGATAACATCAAGGAGTGAATTGCCCATGAGCCTGTTCTCGCCATGAACCCCGCCTGAAACCTCGCCCGCGGCGAACAGACCGGGCACGTTTGTCTCGCATTTGCTGTTTATATCCAGACCACCGTTCTGGTAGTGAAGAGTCGGGTGGATGAGCATGGGTTCTTTGGAAATGTCTATCCCGAAGCGCCTGAATAAAATATGCTTACCGGGAAATTCTTTTCTGACTGTACCCTCACCTTTCAGCATGTCTATCATGGGGGAATCGAGCCATATACCGTACTTGCCGGTAGGAGTGGGAATTCCATTTCCCCTTCCTTCGGGGCTGCATTCCCGTATAATGCAGGCTGCTTCCACATCCCTGGGCTCACGTTCGTAGACAAACTGTTCACCATGGATATTAAGCAGATTCGCTCCGGCTCCGCGGAATTTCTCCGTTATGAGAATGCCCTCGGCCTGTTCCGGGAAAACAACTCCCGTTGGATGATATTGTACCGTATGAAGGAAGGAGACAGGAACCCCGGCTCTGTAAGCCATGACTATGCCATCAGCGGTAGCACCATAATGGTTGGTGGTCATGAAGCCCTGTATGTGAAGTCTTCCGCTTCCTCCGGTGGCCATGATGACGGCTTTTGCTTTTGCGAAGTAGTATTCAGATGTTTCAAGATTGTAGAGTACCGCGCCGGCGCAGCGTCCGTGTTCGTCAAGAACAAGTTCAACCGCGGGACAGAACTCTATCACATCGATCATGTCCTCGTGATTTCGCGCTTCATCGCGAATAGTCTTCATTATTTCAGCACCGGTGATATCCGCGGCGTAATGCATTCTTTTCCGGCATGTACCACCGCCGTGCATAGTCTTCATGCGGCCGTCTTCGTACTTGGAAAAAGATGCTCCTAGATCTTCCAGCCATCTTATTGCGTCAGGAGCATTCATCACCAGTGTGTATGCAAGTTCAGGATCGTTTACGAAGTGTCCGCCTCCCAGAACATCCAGATAATGGTAGTATGGAGAATCTTTTCCCACCTTGTCGGCCGCCTGAATACCACCTTCAGCCATCATCGTGTTCGCGTCTCCATGACGAAGTTTTGTCGCGATAAGGACCCTGGCACCGTTCTCCGCTGCAAGAATCGCAGCCGCCGTTCCCGCTCCGCCTGCGCCGATGACAAGGATATCCGTTTCGTAATCAGGTTGCGAAAGGTTAACAAGATCGGGATTCATCCTGCTTTTTGATTCAAGGAGATCCACGAATTCATTGCTTATGGCATAACCTTTGCTGGGGCCAACCCTGATCTTCCGACGGGTTCCTTCGATAAAATCAGGGTGGAAATTATTCAGAATAGTGTCCCGCTCCTCCAGCTTGACAGCAGTAAATTCCTCTCCGTTTTTCTTTTTCTCAACTCTTGCCGGGCGTGTAGCCACAACTTTTTCAAGGAGAATTTTCAACGGTTCAGGATATGGCATTGATGACCTCCAATCGAATTCTCATCAGACGTACCTCGCATCCTGAGGCGTCCAGTCTTCCTCAGCCATCTGAGGTTCCGATTCCCGGGACCTGTACAACTCCTTCAGATCTTCCATTGATTTGCTCATCAGATCTCTCAGAGGTTTTTCGAATTTTCCATTATCGATTTCTTCGATTCTTTTTTCAAGGTGTTCCGCCCTGGGAATTCTGTATTTTGCGTTCAGCCTCCTCGCAAGAATTGCAACATTGAACTGAACCTCTTCAGCGGGACATCTCGAAGCGCAGAGGCCGCACATGATACAGTCAAAAGATGTCTCGGCAACACCTGCGATATCCCCCCTTATGGCCTGAGCCATGTAGTGCATTACATCTATGTCCATAGGGCAACCCTGACCGCAGGAATTGCACCCGATGCACTTGAATATTTCGGGGTACAGAGAGGCAAGCTCTCCACCTGTTCCGGACATTTCCTGTATATCGAAGGAAGACCTGTTTCCGGGATAGTAGGGCATTATCATCAGGTGCATTCCCGGCTGCACAACGGTCTGACAGGCAAGTCCGACCTGAAGTTTGTAGCTGTCAGGGATTCTGTACACTGTGCCGCATGCGCCGCAAACTCCCCCTCGGCATCCACATCCTCTTATGTGCTGATAACCCGCGTATTCCATTGCTTTCTGAATAGTAAGACTCGCTGGTACATCGTACCTTTTTCCCATGAAGTAGATGGGAACAAGCTCGTCCACGTTTGTTTCAGAGGTTTTATTCATCGTGCCACCTCCCCTGGCGAAATCTCAAGCGGTCCTATGGAACGCATCTCCTCTGTAAAGTCATTCATTATGTTCGCGAATTTCATTCCCTCTGCGGCTGAGATCCACTCCAGACGGAGGCGACGGGTGTCTATCCCGAAATCCTTCAGCAGGCGGTTCAGAAGAGACATGCGAGCCTGGGTTTTGTAATTACCATCTTTGTAGTGGCAGTCTCCCGGATGGCACCCTCCTACCAGAACCCCGTCAGCGCCCTCATGGAATGCCCAGAGAATATGCTCGGGATCTACCCTGCTTGAACACATGAATCTGATATTTACTCCATTGGGCATGTACTGCAACCTTGAAGTACCCGCCAGGTCCGCGCCGGCGCTTGTACACCATTTGCACAGAAAACAGACGATCCTGGGTTCAAACATTACTCACCTCCCAAACTTGCCGTAACCATGGATTTAATCTGGGAATCTGACAGATTCCTTTGCTGAGTGGCTCCGCAGGCGCATGCCGCTACGCAGGAACCGCAGCCTTCGCAGAGAGCTTCATTAACGGTAGCCGTTCCATTTTCTTCATCGAATTCCCTGGCATCGTACGGGCACACCGAAATGCATATACGGCAACCGCCGCAAAGTTCTTCATCAACCCAGGCGATTGCGGGATCCTGTTCCAGATGATTTCTTGAAAACAGAGATATCACTTTGCAGGCGGCGCCGCTCGCCTGCGCAACAGTTTCCGGAATATCTTTTGGTCCCTGTGCGGCTCCAGCAATATAGAAACCGCTGTTTATGCTTTCCACAGGACGCAGTTTCGGATGAGCCTCGGAGAGGAAACCATTGGGTCCCGTCTGAATTCTCAGTTTTTTTACCAGTTCTGCAGTGCTGTACATTGGAATTACAGCGGTGGCAAGGACAACCAGGTCAGCCGCTATTTCTATGTTTCTGCCCGTGAGGGTGTCCGTTCCCCATACTATCGTTTTTTTCCCGTCGCGGAATATTTTCGCAACTTTACCTCGAAGATAAATAATACCTTCTTCTTCCTGGGCGTTATGGTAAAATTCTTCGTAGCCCTTTCCTCCTGTTCTGATATCTATGTAGAAGATATACGGCTGGCCGTCCTGAACACGGTGCTTGTACAGTAAAGCGTGTTTCGTGGTGTACATGCAGCAGATTTTGGAGCAGTATGGTTTGTACCGCTCGGGATCCCTTGAACCCGAGCATTGAACGAAGACTATTTCCCTGGGTATCATTCCATCGGAAGGTCTCTTTATTTCTCCGACGGTTGGTCCCGATGCTGAAAGGAGCCGCTCAAAAGCCAGGCCGTCGATGACATCGGGAACTTCACCAGCGCCGTATTCATCAAGGTCATTGACGGGAAGGGTTTCGAAACCGGTGGCGGTAATTATCGCCCCAACTTCTTCTTCAACGAAAGTATCCTCCTGTTCGAAGTTTATGGCGCCAATCTCGCAAACCTTTTCGCACAATCGGCATTTTCCGGTATTGAAATAAATACAGGAGTCTTTTTCAATTACGGGCTTGTTTGGAACGGCCTGTGGAAATGGAACGTAAATGGCTCCGTGCGTGGCGAGTTCCCTGTCGAAAAGTGATGGAATCTTCGATGGACACTTCTCCATGCAGATACCGCAACCGGTGCATGCAGACCAGTCAACAAACGGGGCTTTACGTTTAATCCTGACGGTGAAATTTCCAACGTATCCTGAAACCTGTTCTATTTCGGAGTATGTCATGAGTTCTATATTCGGGTGTTTTCCCACGGCAACCATCTTCGGTGTAAGAATGCACTGTGAACAGTCCAGAGTGGGGAAAGTTTCAGAAAGCTGGGCCATATGCCCGCCGATGGATGGTTCCTTCTCGACCAGTATGACTTTGTGGCCGGAATCAGCGATATCCAGGGAAGCCTGGATTCCTGCGATTCCGCCACCGATAACAAGGGCTTTCCTGGTTATTGATACCGGAATTGGTTCGAGTGATTCGTTAAGCCTTGTTTTTTCGACAATCGTACCAACAATTTTTATAGCTTTAGCTGTGGCCTTTTCTCTGTCCGAATGAACCCAGCTGCACTGTTCGCGTATGTTTGCTATTTCGCACTGCCAGGGATTGAGTCCCGCTTCACTCGCGGCAGTTCTGAAAGTGGATTCATGGAGAGTCGGGGAGCAAGCGGCTATGATAACGGCATCAAGGTTTTCTTCCTTTATCTTTTCGCGGACGAGCGCCTGTCCGGGTTCCGAACACATATAAATATAATCCAGGGCGAATGTGACACCCCTCATCTCTCGTGCTTCCCTGGCTACTCGCTTAACGTCGACTGTCCCGGCGATATTATTTCCGCAGTGGCATACGAAAACTCCTATCCTTTTCATTTAGCATCCCCCTTTCCGGAAATGCCGCCAATCTTATCCAGAACGGGAGAGACGTCCGCGTAATGCTTTTCGAATCCCTGTCTGCTGTATTCCACTCCCAGCGCAACCGAGAGAAGCTGTGAGAAATAGAATATCGGAAGGGCCTTGAAATCGGGATAAGCTTCGTCTATAGCCTGCTGCCTTGAATCAAGGTTGTAGAAACACAACGGACAGCTTACCACTATAGCATCCGCTCCGCTGTTTCTCGCCGAAGTAAGTATTCTGTAGCAAAGCCTTGTTGAAGCAGCCGGATTGGAGATCGACAAATAAGAACCGCAGCATTCCGTTCTGTAGGAGTATTTTACCGGTTCTGCACCAAGAGAGATGATGAAATTCTCTATAATCGATGGATTTTCGGGATTGTCGAGTTGAATTTCGTTCAGGGGTCTCAGCATGACGCAGCCGTAGTAGGGAGCGATATTCAGTCCGTTAAGAGGTCTTTTCAAATTGTCAGTGATTTTTTCGTATCCGAGTACGTCCCGCAGATATTCCATATAGTGATAGACTTTGACCTCACCCGTGTAATCCTTCCAGAGGGAATCATCCGTTTCGATGTAATCTCTCTCAGGTTCGTCATCGGCGAGAAAGGCGTTTACTCTTTTCCTAGTAATTATATCGGATTTTACGCTAAAATTAGTCCGTTTAAGTGTGTTGTAGCAGAAGTCACATATCGTGATAAGCGTGTCTCTTCCCGAATCACGCACACTCTTGAGAATTCTGGAAGGGGCTATAAGGTTCATTACCCTTTCTTCTGATACCGGGGGTACCGCGCCACAGCATGTCCATTTGTCCAGCTCGTCCAGCTCGAAGCCCAGTTTCACGGCGGCATCTCTCGCAGAACGGTCAAGATGAGAGGCTCTATCGTTCATGGCACAACCGGGATAATAGGCAACCTTGGTCATGTTTCCTCCAGTTCTAGGTTGACTGTTTTCTGTACACGCCGACAAGTCCCGGTTGAGGTACCTCAGCCGCCTGCTCCGGGTCTATCTGACCCGGACCAAAATGGTCGATTCCCTCTTCCAGAGCTATTTGTCTGAGTGTATCCATTACGGCCTGTATATCAATACCCCTGGGACATCTGACCGTGCACTGGAAGCAGCTTGCGCATATCCATAAGGTTTCACTGTTGATAATGTCATCCTTCTGTCCCAGTTGAAGCAGTCGAATGATTCGGTTTGGAAGAATGTCCATTTCCTGGGCAAGAGGACATCCGGATGAGCAGTTTCCGCATTGATAGCACGCATCAATACTCTGCGCACTCAAATCGATCACCCGCTGTTTGAACCCGTAACTCCCGCGGGTCAGACGAATCGGGGGGCTTACGGGTGGAGCCAGACCCACTTTTTCTGTCATACGTTAATTCTCCTCTCTGGATAATATCGGAGTGTATGCATGCAGTTGATAAATTCGAGATTGATTATCTCTTCGGCGATTTCAGGAAGCCTTTTGCTGATAACCGGTGAAAGACTGCTGCCGTATTCTTCGGGTCTGATGATTTCAATTCCATAGACTTTTATATGCTCCGGCATAGACAGTCCGAGTGCATTGCCGATAGACAGAATCTGATCAATTGAAAAGTGATGTACGGAAACGGGTGTTGAACTATTTACCGGGAACTGGATTTCAAGAAGTTCCCCGGGCTCGACCAGGCCTGTCGTAATTGAATCGATAATAATAAGCCGCTCAAATCCGGAGATTTCGTCCAGCAGTCTGATTGGAGAAACTGAAGCGGAAAGCACCGTAATTCCCGAATCTTCGCCAATTCTGCTTCCAATCAATTCAGAAACAGAACAACCTATTCCATCGTCACCAAGAATGGGATTTCCAAGACCCAGAATCATAATATCGCTGATCTTTGCCCCGGTATTCATCTGTTCCGGTCTAAACCGGAGGAGACTCCTTTCAAGGTCCTCTCACTGAACCTGTTTCTATGGCGTACTCGAAATAATACCAGAAATAGTATACGATTTCTTCGTTCGAAAATGTATCAATAAGTTCAGCATGCACAATTGAATCAATAGCAGCGTTAATTTCAGGATATTCCTCCCTGGTTTCTTCAAGGAGTAAACCGACCTCATTACAATCCGCACTGTCAGATATCGCGTCAAATTCCATTCTGACATTGTCCGGAAGAGAAGCTCTGAAAGTGTTGAGCCTTCTCTGTCTTCCCTCTGTGCGTGTTTCCTGGGTGCAGGATAATAGAATAATTATTCCCGTAACGAACAGGGAAGAAGAAAAGGCGAATGTCACAGAGCGATACCAAGGCTGAATCTGTGAATATTTCCCAGGTCAGCAAAAGGTTTGAACGCGTAATCCAGCGAGAACCTGTCCCAGTTCGTTCCTGCGCCGAATGCAAGAGCATCAATAAATGTGCCGCCGGCGTTATCTGCCGCATCCTTATCGTGAAGATTTCCCCCCGCCCTTAAGGAGAGCATATCCATTGGTGAGTATTCCACACCAAGAGCGGTATCAAATTCCCCGTGAAAAGGGTAGCTTACATCAAGAGCAACCAGGAGTTTATCATCAAGGAATTCAGCAGAGGCTCCTGCTGCAATCGTTGTTGGCAGGGGGTCATTGTCCTGGTAAAATGCCTTGGTCTGAATACCTGCATTTCTAACGGCGAATCCATAGGAAATCAGTGCGGGTTTGTACCAGGCTCCAAGGTCAACCATGAAGGCATTCCCGCTGTAAGTGTCTATGCTTGAATATACGAACCTGGCCGTAGTTCCCACCGCAAGGAAAGGAGTGAATTTGTACACATAAGTTCCTCCGAGAGAAACACTGTTGGTGCTGAATTCCTCACCGTTTCCGGTAGGGTTTGTCATTGATGTCCGGGTAAAGCTTCCGCCATAGAAGTAATTCACTGAAACACCCACAATATCATTATCTCCGGGATTTACCCAACCCGCGAATCCTGCCTGCATATCCATCAGATAGCCCGTATATGTCGAAGTAAACATCTGTCCCTGCATTCCGGCCAATGCAGCGGGATTCCAGTACAATCCCATGGGATCTCCCGAAATCGCGGTAAAAGCACCACCCATTGCCACAGCCCTGGCTCCTGTGGGAACCTGCAGGAAGGCAAAACCTGTCGTATCGGCGGACGCGGTTACAGTTAGTATCACCAGGGAAACTGTTGCCAGAATCTTTTTCATTTATTTTCTCCGTTTCTCCATAGATAGACTATTATTATTAATTGTTCCGGTCAACAGGTGTAAAAGCCCAGATAATCACCGTACTGTCACTTAGAAAACCTCGTATCATATCATCTGCGCGGATAATAAGACGATTAGCACTTAAAACCTGCGCAGAATCAAGACTGAGAACGGGGAGATCATCAGGCATCGAATCCTCAATGAACCAGCCATCCCCCTCCACTCTTAGACAAAGATCGAGAATATTGTTCCCGCCAAGTGCCGCGTAGAAGCCTCCGGTTGAAGAATCCACAGGAGAATATACAATAACAGTGCAGGGTTCAAGCAGGTCAAGCTTAAGGTCGATGATTCCTGTTCCGGTGTATCCGCGCGACGTTAACCGCTGAAGGAAGGATACAGCCTCGGAGTGAAGCGACTCTCCCGTTACCGGAATTACAAGAAGCAGTGTAAGGAGAGGAATAATTCTTTTCATATCAATCCTTTATACCGGATTTGCTGTAACTTGCAACAATACGTTTCTGAACAAGCAGGAAAAGAACAATGAGTGGCATCGTGGAAAAAGTTGACGCGGCCATTAAAAGCTGGAAATTACTGGACTGCTCCTGATTGAAATATGAAAGTCCTACCTGAAGCACTCGAAGCTCCTCTGAATGCGTTACTACCAGAGGCCACATGAAACTGTTCCATGATCCGATGACATTAAATAGAAGAACGGTAATTATTACCGACCTGGACAGGGGCAGAACTACTTTCCAGAGATATTTCAATCTGCCGCAACCGTCAAGAATTGCAGCTTCGTACAAGGATTGTGGAATGGTTTTGAAATGCTGTCTTAGAAGGAAAATGCTGAAAACGTTGGCTGTCCAGGGAACAATCAGCGCCATATATGTATTTATCCAGCCGAGCTTTGCGAGAATTACGTACGATGGAGCTAGATACACGGGCTGAGGAACCATCATCGTTGAGAGAAATAGCAGGAACAATGTACTCCGACCTCTGTATTTCATGGTGGCAAAGGAATAGGCGGCCAGGGATGAAGTTACCAGGACTCCCGCTACCGTGAGAAATGTAACAAGAAGCGTGTTGAGAAAATATCTGCCGAATGGAACCTTTGTCCATGCCTCAACGTAATTACTCAGACCCCCGTGCTGGAGTGATGTGTTTATCATCCAGAGAAAAGGAAGCAGCATGATTATGCCGCCAAGAATCAGAAGAAAATGCTTGGTAATACTGAGAGTTGCTGACCTCGCGTTAACAGCCGTCATGAGTAATGCACTTTTTTACCGGCAACTTTACGCTGAATGACAGTCAGCGAAAGCAGAATAAGGAAGAGAAAAACGGAAATGGCGCTTGCGTAGCCGATATCGAACCTGTCAAACGCTTTTTGAAAAAGGTAGAAAACCATTACGTTTGTTGTTCCCAAAGGTCCTCCCCCTGGAGGAGGTGTCATGACGTATACAAGGGCAAATGTCTTGAACGAAACTATTGTACTCATGATAAGCACATAGTAAGTGGTTGGTGAAAGCAGCGGCCATGTAATGTGACGGAATGTTCCCCAAACGCCTGCTCCATCAAGTTTTGCGGCTTCGTAGTAGTTATCGGGAATATTTTCCAGACCTGCAAGAAAAAGAACGGTATTGTAACCGGTACTTTTCCATACACTGACTATCATCAACGATACAAGCGCCAGACTCGGACCCGCCAGAATACCTCTCGGGTGTATTCCCAGAGGAGTCAGCAACATTTCGAAAACACCGCGGGGTTCCCGCAGCCACATCAGTGGCTCACCCCCGAGAGCGGTAACTATCTGATTGATCGGACCTGCTTCAGGGTTGTAAAGCCAGGCCCAGACTACCGAGATCGCCACGGCGGATGTTACAACAGGAAGAAAATAAATCGTTCGGTAGAAGCTCTTCCCCGCGAGTTTGCGTCGGAGGAGTATCGCAAGAAGCAGGGGAATAATTATTCCCGCAGGAACCACTCCCAGAACAAAAAACAGTGTATTTAAGACACTCTGCCAGAAGCGGGCATCGGAAAGCATGCGGGCGTAATTTGAAAAACCGACGAATCCGTGGAAACCACCGATATCATAATCAGTGAAAGAAGCAGTAAAGGAGCTGATAATAGGCAGAGTCCGGAAAACCAGCACTATGAGCAACGCTGGTAAAATATAGAAGTAAGGGCCGAGTTTTGATCTAATTCTCAATTGTTATCCCCGGATTGAATGTCTCCATTAAAGTCAATATGCTGAAAACTTCTCCGTCAGTTTGCACAACAATAGTTCCCTGAGTGTCTGTTCGCAAGATTTCGGACCCCATATTTCTGTAGATTTCAATAACAAACGGGTGCGGATGACCGAAACTGTTATTTCTCCCCGCGGAGAAAACGGCTATCTGCGGGCTCAGTTTTCTAAGGTAAGGCGGAAAAACCGAAGTCATGCTTCCGTGGTGCGGCACTTTCAATACGGTTACCGGCAAAGCATCGGGAGTAAGAGTTCTTTCCAGCCCTTCTTCCATATCACCGGTCAGAAGTGTAGAGAAATTTCCGCAGGTTATTCTTAGAATGGCTGAATTCTCGTTAATATTGAGATCTGCTCCATCCGACCCTACAGATACTACTGTTACAGTAACGCACGGAGAAAGTTGAAATGTCATTCCTGTTTCCATGAAACCGTACTCACAGCCGGAATCCACAACTGAGTTAAGAAAATCCTCGTAAACCCAGGATGCGAAAGGCATTCCGGGATCAAGAACCCTCAAAACAGTAAAGTTACGTATTACCGACGCAAGCCCTCCGATATGATCAGCGTGCGGGTGTGAAAAAGCAAGAATATCGATGGTGTCAACATTCATTTCCCGAAGGCGGAACACCACGGAAGGTTCAATTGGTCCGTCCGCACCCGGTCCTCCATCGAACAGCAGGGTCTTGCCCCCGACTGCCTGCAGGAGAATCGCGTCTCCCTGGCCGACGTCCAGATAGGATGCGATAAGAGATGGGGAGAGAGAATCAGCCTCAGGAATCCAGTGAAGCGTATATGGTGTTGGAATAAGGCTGGAATCGATACATATCATGCCCTCAATGGTTGCGATTGTTCCCTGGCCGATGCCAGCCACGTATTCCAGTTCGGAAATATCCTGGAAAGGTCCGTACAGGGATCTGTAATCGATGATCCTTGATGCTTTATCGGGGCCTATACCCGGAAGTGTCTGAAGTGTCAGTTCGTCCGCAGTGTTGATGTTGATAAGATCATTTGAAAGTAAGGATAAAGACAATAATATAACAAATATCCAGTTCATTACTTGACAATCCTCTTTTCCGGGTTAAGCTTACCTATATAAGCAGGAAAGGAGGTTCTAATGAGGAATCTGCTTGTAACGATTTCAATAATGCTCTTTTTAGCAGCTTCTGTCATTGCCGGCGATATTCGTCTTGAAGGCAGTGATTTTACTACTGTTGCTTACATAAACGATAACGGCAGAATAGAAAATGCTTCCTTTGGAATTCTGGGCTATATCAAGGAAGATGGCAGTGTGGAAGATGATTCTTATCACATTCTTGGATACATAGATGAAGATGGAAGAATTGAGGACGAATCTTTTCACGAACTCTATACTCTCAACGAAAATGGCAGACTGACAGACAACAGTTTTATGAAGGTCGCCGAAATACAGAGCGACGGAACGGTAGAAAACAGCCATTTTCAGGTTATTCTGTACGCTGACGGAACCCATAATAATATGACAGAACGTATTGCTTTGTTCCTTGTTTTCTTCAGCGACCTTCTGGAGGAATAAAAAACAGCAATAATTCTTCTGAAGACCGCCCGGTTTCAAGCCGGGCGGTTATTTTGAAGGCAGGTACAATTAGCGTATGATCTTCTCGAACTCATTTTTGTTATCAATTTACTACAGAGCAATTGCCACTGCCTCATTCGTATTTCGGGGCAGGCGCGGATCAGCATTACTCGCAGGAATTCTCGGTTTGATAAGTGTTTTGCAGAATGCCTCTGGTCTGTCAAATACAAGCATCCTGATAGACGGTCACTTGCAAAGAATCTTTCAGGACCGGGAAAGAAAATGGCGCAATAAGGTGATAAGAGGGTATTTGAGGAATCATCAATCCGCCAGGGTCGCCCTTTTCAATACATCCAGGATGCGTCCGGCAGATCTGGAAGAATATCTGGAAATAGACGGCAGGGAGATGCTGGACGAAGCCATGGAATCTGGCAGGGGAGTTCTTCTGCTGGTTCCCCACTTCGGGGACGAGAGAACACTCCACATATTGCTGGGAATGGCAGGTTATCCCGTCAGTGTCATATCCAGCGCCTACAAAGAATATCCCCCATTCGTTCGCAGGTCCAGACTTAAAGTAGGACAGCGATGGAACCATGTAGGATTTCCCGGCCAGAACCCGCGGTGGATGTTCGAGACTTTGAATCGTGGGGAGATACTTCACATCGCCCCAACCGGATATGGAGGGC
>Ga0256913_10001268_pt1 | contig 13029 bp, 11 predicted proteins | sample Axial_MatmetaG_FD_185970 | JGI IMG/M metagenome (GOLD analysis project Ga0256913, IMG submission 185970) | Deep-sea worm associated microbial mat communities from Axial Seamount, Juan de Fuca Ridge, Pacific Ocean - Axial_Mat | ecosystem: Environmental > Aquatic > Marine > Oceanic > Microbial...
CAGCTGGCGGCCAAGGATGAATGTAGTATCGGCAAATGTCGCTGTCAGATTGGCAACATTGATGAAGGCACCGTTGTTGTCCCCTTCCATTTGGTAGCCACGTTTAATGGTATTGACATATCCCACAGCACTGAAGTTCATGGCAATATTTTTTGTGAAATGATGTGTAACATCCAGTGTTGCAGCCAAACCGAACTCTGAACTGTCATTATCGAACAGATCTACTGCATCATCTGTATAGTAATACCCTGTAAGTTTTCCATTGATTGTAGTATTGCTCAGTACCTTCGGTGCTTCTACAACCGGCTCTACCGGAGCGATATCCCCACCTGCAACAGCAGCGCTTACAGCCAGTGCCGCAACTAAACTAAGTTTTGTGAATTTCATTTTCATTCCTTGTTTTATTAAATGTACGTAATACTAACACAGAATTAATGGGTAGTTAATAAAAAAGTGATTAATTTTTAATCACTTATATTTTTGTTATAGTTGAGTGTTTTTAAAAAAATCTCTGACATATTCATAACCGGAATAGAGGGTCAGTATAACGGCGATCCATAGTAGAAGTGCTCCTCCGGGCCAGTGCATAAGTAAAAAACCGATGGCGATCATCTGGACAACGGTTTTGACCTTTCCCATCCAGGAAGCGGAAATATCCAGTCCCTGTGAGATGGCAGAGACACGCAGTCCGGTAATGAAGAGTTCACGGGTAAGAATGAGAAAAATCGCCCATGGAGATGCCATATCCTGCATCATCAGCCCAAGAAACCCTGCAAGGGTGAGCATTTTGTCCGCCAAAGGATCCAGTATGGACCCAAGTACGGTAATCTGGTTAAAGGTGCGCGCAATGTAGCCGTCAAAGAAATCGGTTGCCGATGCAACGACAAAGATGAAGGCGGCAAAGTAGTTCAGCCAGCTTGGATGGATGCCCTGGAAGAGGGAGGCGTCCTGATTGACGAGAAAAAGGAACATGAGGGGTGCAAGGAGAAGTCTGATGAAAGCGAGGATATTGGGGATATTCATATTTTTTTTCACAGGAATTCCTTTTGTGAAAAAAGATTGAGGATTGAGGATTGAGGATTGAGGATGAATGTATGCTTTTCAATAGAAAAGCTTTTATATACCATATGTATTAATCTTCCATCTTCCATCATCAATCTTCAATCCATTCCGTATTAACGGAATGTAGTTCCCCCATCCACAACAAGCGTCTGGCCGGTAATCCAGCTGGCATCGTCTGTACAGAGGAAGTACACTGCACCGGCAAGGTCTTCGGGTGCACCCATGCGGTTGAGTGCGGAGCGTTTGATGGTCTCTGCTTTAACCTCTTCGTAGTTGGTGAAGGCTTTGAGTGCGTCTGTGTCGATAGGACCGCCACTGACAGCATTGACACGGATACCCATCTCACCAAGCTCTACGGCTGCATAGCGTGCCATTGCTTCGACAGCCGCCTTGTTCGTACCGTGGCCGGCATAGTTCTCTATGTAGATAAGATTACCGGTGGAGCTGAGTGTCACGATGGCGCCGCCGCCTACTTTTTCCATACGTTTTGCCGCTTCCTGTGAACCGGCAACGAAAGCGCCTACGGTAGCTGTATATATGTTGGTCAACCCTTTTTTAGGTCTGAGTTTCATGAACTTTCCGTAGCCCCCTACGACCGGACGGCCGTAGATCATTGCGTTGCTTACAAAGAAGTCGATACGGTCAAAATCTTCATCGATGGCAGCAAAAAGCGGTTTGAACTCATCAGTGTCGAGGATGTTGAGCGGATAGGCTTTGGCTTTGATGCCATATCTGCTTTCAAGGTCGGCTGCGATCTTATCCGCCACCTCTTTGTTGGAGTTATAGGTAAATGCAACGTTGACACCGCTCTGTGCGAATTTTTCTGCAACGGCTTTTCCTATCCCTTTGGTCGCACCTGTGACGACAACGGTTTTCCCTTTCATTTCTGACATTATGCTACTCCTGCGATTTGATATTTTTTCATTACTTCTTCGATCTTTTTCATATTCTCACTACTTGGCGGAACCAGCGGCAGCCTGTACTCCAGTGTCTCTGTCAGTCCGGCAATATACATTGCCGCCTTGATAGGAATAGGGTTGCTTTCACAAAAGAGGATCTTGTTGATGGCAAAGAGATCGTCGTTGATCGCTTTGGACGTTTTGAAGTCTCCAGCCAGTGCGGCATGTACCAGCTGCGCTTTCATATCGGGAAGAAGGTTGGAAGTAACGGATGTCACCCCTTTCCCTCCGCTTGCCAAAACAGGGAAGTCGATGGCATCGTCGCCTGAAAATACATAAAGTTCAGGTACTTTTGCCAAAAGTTCGACCGTTCTCTCGATGGAACCGGTTGCCTCTTTGATCCCCATAATGTTAGGAACATCGTTAAAGAGCCTTTTGACGGTATCGGGCAGGATATCCACACCTGTACGTCCCGGTACATTGTAGAGCATAAACGGCACCTCTACGGCAGAAGCAATTGCTTTATAGTGCTGGTAGAGCCCTTCCTGGGATGGTTTGTTGTAGTAGGGGCTGACGGAGAAGAGGGCATCTACACCACAGGCTTCCGCATGCCGGGCAATATCGATCGCTTCATGGGTTGCATTGCTTCCCGCACCGGCAAGTACTTTGGTATGTGTACCTTTACACACCTCTACCGCGATCTCTATACATCGTTTGTGTTCGTCATGGCTAAGCGTCGCACTCTCTCCGGTAGTACCCACCGGACAGACAGCATCGATGTGATTGTCTATCTGTCTCTGAATGTGTTTTGCATACGTTGCTTCATCCAGTGTTCCGTTTTTGAACGGAGTGATCAGTGCTGTGGTTGCTCCTGTAATATAATTACTCATGTTGTCTTCCTGTTATTTGTTCTTTTTCAGTATCACTGTTGTTGAAAAATTGTGATCAAAATATTTTTTAGCGGCATCGCTAATATCTTTAAGTGTAATTTTATCCAATTTCTCTTCATATTCAAGTAAAGGTTTCAGATCTCCTTTTACAAGATAGTCTCCATAGAGCTCTGTAACGGAACTAGAATTTTCAAGCGAGTAGATGAACTCCGCTTTGGTGTTGATCTTGACTTTATCCAGTTCTGCCTGTGTTACTTCTCCGTTTTTGAGCTTTTCAAGTTCCGCAAGTATCTCTTTTTCTACTTTTTCTACCGATACGCCATCCGCACACATCGCCATAATGAGGAAAACACCCGGGTCGGCGAGTTCCATATTGTATCCGTATATCTGATTGACCAGTTTCTTTTCGTTAACCAGTGTCTTTTCAAAGCGTGAACTCTTTCCTGAACTTAAAATATGACTGATCGCAGAGAGTACGACCTGGTCTTCATGGGCATAATTTGGAATCGCATAGGTAATGGCAATGGTATCGACCTTATTGCTCTCTTTATGCAAAATGGCTCTTTTCGCACCGTCCACTTTAGGCTCTACGGCAGTAACTTCAGGGATCTTTTGTTCATTTTTGATCTTTCCGAAATGCTTTTCAGCTTCTGTGAAAACCTCTTTTGGGTCGATATCCCCCGCAACGACAAGTATGGCATTGGCCGGCTGGTAGTAACGGTGGTAGAATGTGCGGATATCTTCTATTTTCCAATGAAGGATATCTTCCATGAAACCTATGGGGAGCCAGTGGTATGGATGGTAGACAAAGTGGGTATTGAAAACCCTGAAGTAAAGGTAACCCATGGGGTTGTTGTCCGTTCTGAGCCTTCGCTCTTCTGCTACGACATTACGCTCTTTCTGAAACTCTTCATCTGTCAGTTTGAGGTTGTGCATCAGTTCGGAGAAGAGGTCGAGTGTCATCGGAAGGTTTTTGCTGGCTGTTTTGATATAGTAGTGTGTTTTGTCAAATCCGGTAGCGGCATTGTTCACCCCGCCACGGCTTTTGACAATGACATCGAACTCTCCCTCTTTGAGCTTCTTGGTCGATTTGAAACTGAGGTGTTCAAGCATATGAGCCATACCGCTTTTGCCAAGTACTTCGTTCCTGCTTCCTACTTTGTAGTAAATATCTGTCGTAATGACCCCTGAATCGTTATCCATGGGGATCACAACGATCTGCATACCGTTTTCCAGTGTTTTTGTAAAATGTTTTGGCAGTGAGTTTGCCATGAGTGCTCCTGTGAGAAGCAGTGCGGTAAGCACTGCTTTAATGAGAAATGAGAAATGAGAAATGAGGAATGAAGGTAGGCATTGCCATGCAATGCTTTTATTGTTATCGATCACCATATAACCCCTTTTTTTAAGTATACATACTTTATAAAACTGTAAAATTTCTAATTTCTAATTTCTAATTTCTAATTTCTAATTTCTAATTTCTAATTTCTAATTTCTAATTTGGAAGTGTTACTTCCAATCTGCCCCGATGGCTTCTGAGATGTGATTATACCCGTCATTCTTTAACAGCCTGATAATACCTTCGTTGATCTCCCGGATAAGAGCAGGGCCTTTGTAGATAAGCATACTGTAAACCTGTACCAGAGAAGCACCGGCCTTGATGCGTCTGTAGGCTTCCTCTGTCGAGTCTATACCCCCGACGGAGATCAGCAGGGTCTTCCCGTAAAGTTCTTTTCCTATGGCTTTGAAGAGCTGGTAGGATTTTTCGGTAAGCAGTGCGCCTGAGATACCGCCGAAATCTTTTGCATGTGGGGTGAGGGAGTAGTCTATGGTCGTATTGGTCGCGATGATCCCCGCCGCTCCCGCATCGACAGCGGTATTGCACAGGGCAATGGCATCTTCCGGTTCCATGTCCGGTGCGATCTTGAGCAGTACGGGCTGGTCGGTGATCTCTTTTGCCATGTCGAAGATCGCTTTGATGAAATTCTCGTTCTGAAGGTCTCTCAGGCCCGGAGTATTGGGCGAGGAGATATTGATGACGATGTAGTCACCGTAAGATCTGAAGGCTTTGAACAGTGTCTCATAATCCTCAAGTGCTTCATTCTCAGGTGTGATCTTGTTCTTCCCGATATTGATGCCTACGGGATAGTCGAAAAAATAGAGTTTTTTCAGACGCTGGAGCATATAGTGGCTGCCTTTGTTGTTGAAACCCATGGCATTCTGAATGGAGCGATCCTCTATGAGTCTGAAGAGTCTCGGTTTCGGGTTGCCGTCCTGCGGTTTCGGGGTAACGGTGCCGATCTCCGTAAATCCGAAGCCCAGCGCAGGCATGGCAGTGATATATTGGCCGTTCTTGTCAAATCCGGCTCCCAACCCTACAGGATTTTGAAATGTCCTTCCAAAAATCTTCTGCTGAAGCATGGGATGTGTCACGAAGTTCTGGTCTTTGACATAACGCAGCAGCGTCGGGCAGTGGGAAATAGCTCTGAGTCCGAAGCCCGCAACGGAATGTGCGGTTTCAGGATCAAGTTTAAACAGTATTTTTTTGAGATTGTCGTAAGAAAAGATCATATAATGAAGACTCCAAATAAGTTAAAAAAAGTAGTGTACGGCAATAGTTGCGCCATGAAGATCGTCCAGAAAATCGAGGTTTTGGACTTTATAGTAGTGGTAACCGATATCTGCATCGATATTGTCGGTGGCATAGATGATGAATCCGAAATTCCCGCCGAAATAGAACCCGTTGGTCTCGTCTGCCAATATACTCAACTCATCTTCGTCATATTTGAGATAACCGGCAACGCCTCCCAGGTAAGGTCTCAGTTTGGGGGTACCGAACATATCGTCAAGCAGGATTTTGTCTATCTCTACAGATGCACCATAATAGGAGTTGACCGTATAGTCCAGGTTGAACATGGTTCTCCAGTCCAGGGACTGCTGTCCGTAGCGTACAGCGAAACCGGCTTCATGTCTGATATTGCCCGGATCTGTGTTGACCGTTTGTGTAGAGGCAGAGAGCCCGACAAACGAGAAGTTCTGAGTATTCTCTCCAAACAGTGTATGCAAAAAGAGTAGAAATACAAAGAGTACTCGTACCATCGGGAGATCCTTTCTGACTATTGCCTTCTATTATATCACGTCTTGCGTTATAGTTTACTTGACAGTTTTTGGTAAACTTGACACTCTCTCAGGAGACTTTCATGTTTTCCGCTGCAAATGATCTCACCACTGTCAAAAACAAGGATCCTGTCGGCATCCTCGATAGTACTGAGACGGTGTGCGACCGTAAATGTGATCATTTCCGATTTGAGGGCTTTAAGGGCCTGTTGAATGAGTGCTTCACTTTTGTTGTCAAGTGCGGAGGTCGCTTCATCGAGGATGAGCACATCCGGATTTTTGTAAAGGGCACGCGCCAGTGCGATACGCTGTCGCTGCCCTCCTGAAAGGTTGTCGCCGCTTTCAGAGAGCAGGGTATGGATACCTTTGTCAAGCTTTTCGACGAACTCCATGGCATATGCTTTTTTCAATGCGTCAACGACTCTCTCCTCGTCGATCTCTTTCCCGTACGCTACATTTGCCGCAATGGTATCGTTGAAGATATAGATACGCTGTGTGACATAAGCGATCTTTTGGTGTAAAGAGGGGAGTGTAAACTTCCTGTTGTCTGTTCCGTTGATGAGGATCTGTCCGCTTCCTGGATCGTAAAAACGCACAAGCAGGTTGACCAGTGAGCTTTTTCCGGCACCACTGTTTCCCACAAGGGCGATAGCCTCTCCCTTTTTGGCTTCCAAGTCGATATGTTTTAGTGCGGGGGTTGTACCATAGTTGAGAGAGACATTGTCGAAAACGATCTTCCCAATGCGTTCGTTCAGGGCCTGCTCTCCGGAAGTGATCTCAGGCACGGTATTGAGAAGCTCCTGCATGCGTATGTTGGCACTGATGGCATCCTGGGCATTGTTATAGAGGCTGGAGAGCTTTTTAATGGGAGTGTAGAGCATGAAAAGTGCGGTGGAGAATGCAAAGAACGCCCCTACGGTCATCTGTTCGTTAATGACCTCTTTCCCGCCTATGTAAATAACCATTCCAATGGCAACGGCACCGAGTGTCTCCATAATGGGGGAGATGAGTGCGTTGGTCTTGATCTGTTTCATGATGAACTTGAAGACATTTTGGTTCTCCCGTGCGAAACGTTCCTGCTCATACATCTGTGTGGAGTTGGATTTGATCACTTCGATATTGGAGAGGATCTCTCCAAGCCTTGTCGTCATGTCTGCAGTACTCTCCTGGGAGAGTTTGGAGTATTTGCGCATGCGTTTTGCCAGTTTGGTCAGGGGAAGGACGGCAAGCGGCATGATGATGAGAAAATAGAAAGCGAGTTTCGGGCTCTCATAGATCACATAACCTGTCAGGGCAACGATGGTTAGACTCTCCCGGATCAGGTTTGGGATGATATTGGCAACGACCATCTGGATGCGGGTGATGTCGTTGGTGACACGGGAGAGTATCTCCCCGGTATGCATATTTCTGAAAAACTCCATGTCCAGGTAGGTCAGGTGCGATACCAGTTTGTCCCTGAGTTTTCTGACCACATCCTGTCCGATGTAGGAGGTGTAGTAGGTCTGAACATACCCGCCGATACCTTTGAGCATGAAAACGGCGACAAGCAGAAAGGGCATCAGTGCGAGCATCTGCTGGTCTTTGTTGATGAAGACATCGTCTAGTACCGGCTTGATCAGCTGTGCGGTTCCTGCCGTTCCTGCCGCAACGGCGATCATACCTGCGACGGCAAGGAGAAATTGTTTTTTATAGCCGACCAGATAGGGGAGGTACTGTTTTAAAAGATCTTTCATGGTCAGGCTTTTTCCCAGACGGTACCTTCTGCGGTATCCATAATGGCGATCCCCATCGCTTTCAGCTCATCCCGAATGGTATCGGAACGTTCGAAGTCTTTGGCTTTTTTCGCTTCCGTACGCGCTTTGATGCGTTTTTCTATTTCTCCCTTAAGTGTTTCATCCACACCGATCTGGAAGTATGAAAAGGGCTCTTTACCTCCAAAGCCGAGCAGGGTCTCTATGAATTCAATGTTGGCGATAGTCTCTTTTTTAAGTGCTTTGTCCTTGGGATTGGCATCGAGCGTTTCATTGGCTGTTGCAACCATATCGTCAATGACAGAGAGTGCTACGGAGATGTTTAGGTCATCCCCCATGGCATTGAGTAGTGCTTTTTTGAAATCCTTGTTCACCACAGAGGCTTTACCCGGAAGGATACGCTTTTTCAGACGGTAGAGCTTGTCCAGACGTTTTTTTGCTGTAAGCAGGTCCTCTTCGTTGAAGTTGAAATCGTTACGGTAGTGAACGGAGTTGAGGTAGTAGCGAAGTATTTCTCCATCATAAACTCCCAACGCATCCTTGAGAAAAAAGCTGTTGCCAAGAGATTTGCTCATCTTTTCGCCGTCTATCTGTACAAAACCGTTATGCATCCAGTATTTGGCAAGTTCGTGTCCCGTAGCACAGCGGCTCTGTGCCGCTTCATTCTCATGGTGCGGGAAGAGCAGGTCCGCACCGCCTCCGTGAATATCAATGCTGTACTCATCCGTTCCCTGAAAATGCTTCTCAATCATGGCGGAGCACTCGATGTGCCATCCCGGCCGTCCTTTGGAGAAAGCGGTATCGAAACAGATATCTTCCTCGCCTTTGCAGGCTTTCCAGAGGGCAAAATCTCTGGGGTTGCGTTTTTCACGGTTGTGTTCGACACGGCTCAGGTTCTCGTCGTCATCATGGACCTTGTGTGATATCTCTCCGTAATGCGGGTCTTTGGAGGTATCGAAATAGACATCCCCGTTGGAGACAACATAGGCGTGGTCTTTGTCAATGAGGGTTTGTATCATATGTTCAATCGCTTCAAGGGATTCCGTAGCTTTGGGTTCGATATCTGCACGGCTTACGCCAAGTGCAGCCATTTCGGAGAGGTAACGCTCAATGTAATAGGCAGTGAGCTCCTCCATGGGTGTACCGGTCTCTTCAACTTTCCTGATGATCTTGTCATCGATATCGGTAAAGTTTTTTCCCATCGTTACTTTGTAACCGAGGGCATTGAGTGTACGGCAGAGAAGGTCAAATGCCAAAGCACTCCTGGCATGTCCGAGGTGTGCATCGTCATAGACTGTCGGCCCGCAGACATAGATGCTGACTTCCCCCTCTTTGATAGGTTCAAAAGGAAGTTTGGTTTTTTTGACAGAGTCATAAATGGTCATTCTGCATATACCTTTTTTAAATATTGGGATGATTATAGCGAAAAGTTAGTTAGAGAGTATCTTTAAGGATGGCTTTAAGTAAAAGAGAGTTATACTTTTTGAGCATCTAAAATGAATGTATGAAAAGATCAGCAAAATACAGATATTTGTGATACATATTTGTCATACAATGTTACAGAATGATTCCCAAATGGAGTGCAAATGTCGAACCGACTTAAAACAGTTCAAAATATTTATACCAAAGAGACCTTGAGTCAGGCGCAGCCTATTTTTCAGGAAAAGGTTTATGACGGTGGAGCGATGATCACAGAGACCGACCCTGACGGGATCATTACCTATGCAAATCGAAAGTTCAGAGAGATAACCGGTTTTACGAAGAGTGAGCTGATAGGGGCCCCGCACTGTCTGGTCCGGCATCCGGAGATGCCTGAGGGGCTTTTTAAAGCGATGTGGAAGATCATTTCCGCCAAAAAAGTATGGAGAGGATATATTAAAAGCCTCTGTAAAGACGGTTCCTACTACTGGGCGTTGGTCTACATTCAACCCAAACTGGATGAAAAGGGAAATATTATAGGTTATGCCTCAAGCAGGCGGGATGCTTACCCCGAGGCGATCAAAGAGGTGACAAAGCAGTATGCGCGCCTCAGAGGACCTGAATATATTGATGATGAATACTTTATGAATGCCGAACTTTTCCATGGAGACGGACTGGCAACGTTCAAGTAGTTTGTCAGCGGATCAGTGTAATGATCCAGCTGTTGAGGCTGAAGAGAATGCTTCCTGTAACGAGCATCATGAGCAGAAAGTAGAGTGACCTCCGTGAACGGATAATTCCCATGAACTTGTCTGTCCCTACTTCTTTCACTGTCAGAGTGAAGAGTACCCACCCCCCTATACTCCCGGCCAAAGCCAGTCCTGAAGCACCAAGCGGATAGATGAGTATGAGTGAGGATGTCACGGAACTGACCAGAGAGTAGACGGCGATCTTCGCGGCTTTACGGTGCCTGTGAGAGGCATAGAGAAAAAGAGAGAAGAGCTTTGCCAGCCCGAAGGGAAGCAGCCCCACCATATACATCTGCAGCACCGCTACAGTCTGCAGGGTCTCTGCCTGCGTGAATTTTCCTCTCTCGAAGAGCAGCCAGACGATAGGTTCTGCCAGCAGTATGCCCCCCAGCATCGCCGCTCCAAGCAGGAAAGCAAGCAGCCAGAAAGCCTGGGTGAGGTTCCTGTAGGCGACCTCCTCCTGTCCGTTCTTCAGGGCTTTGGAGACGGTAGGGAAAAGCACCGTTGCCGTCGCTATGGCAATGATGGCAAGCGGAAGCTGGAAGACCCTGTTGGCATAAAAGAGGAATGAGACTGAACCGGTCATGAGGAAAGTCGCCAGTATCGTATCGATGAATGCCGAGATCTGTGGCGTGGAGTTTCCAAGGATACCGGGCAGGAAAAGTGTGCTGAAATGCTTTTTTTCACCCTCTACATCTTTTTTCTTTCTATATTTCCATCCGCCAAGAAGGAGTCTGTGCAGTTTGAAACGGTGCAGGGTAACAAGGTGTGCAAGTACCTGCAGCACCCCACCTGCGAGTACGGCAAAACTGAGTGCATAGGCAACCGTTTTCGGGTCCTCTTTCATATAGATCCAGAGTGCGGTTATCATGGAGATGTTCAGCAGTGCCGTAGACATAGCCGTCGTGGCGAAGTGCTCCCTGTACTGCAAAAGCGTGGCAAGGAACGTGACGATGAAGATAAGGTCAAGATACCAGAAGTTTATGGCGGTAAGCGGTGCAGTCTGCCCGATAAGTTTACTGTTCCATCCCCATGCCAGAAGTTTGGTAATGGGTTCGGGGAAAAAGGTGATCAGCAGGGAAAACGAGGCCAAAAAGAGCAGAAAACGCAGAAAGATGGCAGTGGCAAAGACCCCTTTATGCCTGCTTGCGATGAATGACGGCATGAAAGCCTGGGTGAAAGCCCCCTCTGCAAAGATACGGCGAAAGAGGTTGGGGAGTTTGAAAGCGACGAAGAACATATCACTCCAGACGGAAGCTCCCAAAGCAGAAGCCATCAGTACATCACGTCCCAGTCCGGTGACGCGTGAGAACAAAATACCAAAACTGTTGGTGAAGATAGATTTAAGTCGCATAGATTTCTTTAGTGTTTTCGTTGATGCTATTTTAGCATAGATATGGCATAACTTATCTAAACGTAAATCCGGTATTGGAAATTCAGAATGATATTTCAAGTAAATCAAAGTATAATCAGACAGTATAAAAAATATTTGGAATTTCAAGTATTTCAAACAAAGGGTAAACGATGAAAAAACGTACAAAGATCATAGCGACACTGGGACCGGCTTCCGATTCTCTTGAACAGATCACGGCACTGATACGTGCAGGAGTAAATGTATTCCGTCTCAACTTCAGCCATGGAACGCATGAATACCACCTGGAAGTACTGAACCGTATACGTGAAGCCATCAAGATCACGGGAATGATCACAGGTATACTGCAGGATATCAGCGGCCCGAAAATAAGAGTCGGAATGCTGGAAGAGGATTTTACCCTTAAAATGGGAGATACCATAGAATTCGTCAAAGAGGAGATCACCGGATATCAGGTTGATGAGGGACATTACCGACTCTGTATTAACGAACCCCATATTCTGGATCAGTTGGAAATTGGAGATTTTATCTATCTGTATGACGGGGTTATCCGGGCCAAAGTCGTCAGTACCTCGGATGAGAGTGTCCGCATAGAAATAGAGAATGACGGGATGCTCTCGTCCAAAAAAGGGGTCAACTTCCCCAATACCCATCTGGGTATCGATGTACTGACGGAAAAAGACAGAAAAGATATGCGCTGGGGTGTCGAGAACGGTGTCGATTTTATGGCGATCTCTTTTGTTCAGAGTGCCAAAGATATGATCGCGGCAAAGGAGATCATCGCTTCCTATGGCGGGAGTGTGCAGCTTTTTGCCAAAATAGAGAAGTTCGATGCGGTCGAGAATATCGATGATATCCTTGAAGTCTGTGACGGGATCATGGTGGCAAGAGGCGACCTTGGCATAGAGATTCCTTACTACAATGTACCGTTTACCCAGAAGATGCTCATTCAAAAAGCCAACAACATGAGCAAACCGGTGATCACTGCGACGCAGATGCTCCTCTCCATGACGACAAAAGAGACAGCGACACGTGCCGAGATCAGCGATGTCGCCAATGCGGTACTAGACGGTACCGATGCGGTTATGCTCTCCGAGGAGAGCGCCATAGGAAAACATCCTGTATTGGCTGTCGAGACTATGGTAGAGACGATCAAGGCGGCAGAGGGACACCACTATCCGTTCCACAAGTTCGATCAGTTCGAAATGCATGACAGGGGCGACAATATCGATGAAACGGCGGTACGCCTCTCTGAAAGCCTGGCTACTTCCGGGATCATCGCTATGACCGCATCGGGAGGATCTGCCAAAAAAGTAGCGCGTTACCGCCCGAGCCGGCCGGTATATGCAGTGACGCATGATAGGAAAACAGCACAGTCCCTGACCATTGTATGGGGTGTCGTTCCTGCATTCTCGGTGGCTAAAAGCGGTATCCGCATGATGATGGGTGAAGTGATGGAGCAGGGCTTGCAAAAAGGAGTACTGCAACTGGATAAAAGTTATATACTTGTTGCCGGAGATCCTGTAGGAATACCTGGCTCTACCAACCTTGTCCGTGTGATAGGACGACATGAAATGGAGTTTTTCTCTGAAATGAAACAGAAAAATGAAGTGCGTTAAAATGAATTGGCAGCACTTCTGCTTTACATGACATAAATTTTTATGTTAAAATAAAATAAAAAGGAATATGAATGAAAAAAAGTTCTATTTTAGTAACCGTAGCCGTAGCAGCCGGACTGGGTTTGAGCGGATGCGGACAACCTGACTTAAGTAA